>ENA-ORUR01000018-ORUR01000018.1-human-gut-metagenome-genome-assembly--contig:-NODE-18-length-177839-cov-28.385_pt1 | contig 177839 bp, 151 predicted proteins | sample MGYA00242086_ERZ509223 | MGnify/ENA primary metagenome ERZ509223 (study PRJEB26280, sample SAMEA2338820) | human gut metagenome | biome: human gut; feature: human-associated habitat; material: faeces... | reverse complement strand
GCAAAGATATGAAGAAGTAGAATTAAAGAAAAGACGGCATCGCCGAGACGCTTACTGTTTACCCATCAAAAAGCACCTGTTTTCGGTTATCTCTCATTACATTTAGAGTTATCTCTCATCTCATTCATAAGTACCTGTCCTTTCCGCTGAAATGTACTTTCCATGAGATATACTTTACCGCTTCTTTGCATGTAGTATAGCCTGACTTAACCTGTTTATCAACTAAAGTTTGTGTATTAACTAACCGACATCTTCATCGTTCCACCCGGGTGAGCAGTCTTTATCACGTTGGTAGACAGGTTAGTTCATTATTGTGCAATGATCCGTTCACCCGGGTGGAACGATGAAGATGTCGGTTAGTTAATACAATAATATATATAGGATAACATATGGGATACAGTGACTTAACATACAAACAACTGCTGGTTTTAAACAGATATAGCGACCACATCTTATGTACTTACTATGATGTGAGAGATAGGAAAGAGTGATTATTGGCAACCATCTTCGTACTAAAAATATCCCCCGAAGCACCAATGTCATAAAAGTATGAACACCTACCTTGCCAGCACAGTCCTGTGCCTTGACAGGACTATAAGCAAGCATCAATTAAGCAACCATCAATAAAGTAACAACAGGAAACAGCAAAAAAATAAATTCTTCACTCCAGTTTTTAATAATTCCGGGAGATTTTTACTACATTCACAACATGAAATACAGAATTATACTTGGATTATCAGCAATTCTCTTTTTTACAGGATGTTATAATAGAGAATATATTTCCCGGCTTGACGAAGTGGAAGCTCTGTTACAAAACAAACCGGACAGTGCCTTAACAATATTAAAGCAGTTTAAGAGGGAAGGCAGTCAGGCCGAACAGGCTAAATATGCTTTGCTTTATTCTGCAGCTTTAGATAAGAATCATATTAAAATAACCGACGATTCACTTATTCAAAAAGCATGGAGCTATTATGCACACCGCCCGAAGAATTTACGCAATCAATGCAGAACCCTCTACTACTGGGGACGTATCAAGCTACGTGCAGGAGACAAACCGGGAGCATTGCGCCTTTTTCTCAAAATTGAAGAAAAGCTGAAAAACACTAATGAGCCTTATTATGCAGGACTGTTATACGGTCAAATCGGTGAAGTATATTATGAACAGATGAATTATAGCAGGGCCTACCATTATTTCCATGAAGCCCGTAATAACTTCCGACAGTCGGATCATGTTCGTGAAGAAACAGAGTCGACACTTGATATGGCAGCAGCAGCTTTTCATTCAAAAGATATAGAGAAAGCAATACGTCTCTACTCTGCAGCTCTTGATTTAGCTGATGAACAAAAGAACGATCATTTAGCCAAAGCCAGCCTCACCAACCTTGCCTCGCTTTATGTGGTATCTGGCAAACGACAGATTCCTCATGACTTACTACAACGTATCGAACTTTCCGCCCGGCAAGATACATTATATGGATACCACACACTAGTGGATGTAAACCTACTGAAGAATCGGATAGACAGCGCACGCCATTACCTGAAACTGGCGGAAGCTAATACCACGGATATCCGCGATATGGCAGACTTACAATACACTGCATACCGTATTGAAGCACAATCCAAAAACTTTGAAAAGGCAACCGAAAATATACACCGCTATATCTACCTGACCGATTCGCTGACACGATCAAACATGCAGTTTTCTGCTGGTATGGTTGAACGAGAATACTTTCAGGAACAATCGGCTTTTGCAGAGTATCGAATGAAAAACCGCACAACTTTAGAAATCATCTCCATAAGTATCATTATCCTACTGCTAGGTATAAGCTATTATATCATCCGCCAACGCCTGCGACTGCAACGCGAACGTACCGACCACTATCTGCTATTAGTAGAAGAAGCCAACTCCGAATATAAAACCCTGACAGAGCGTATGGAAGGACAACGCGACACAGAAAATCATTTAAAAGGACTGATTGCTTCTCGTTTTGACATCATCGACAAACTAGGAAAAACCTATTATGAACGCGAAAACACCTCATCGCAACAGGCTGCCATGTTTCAGGAAGTAAAGCAGATCATCACCGACTTTTCGGAGAACAATGAGATGCTGCAAGAACTGGAACTAATTGTAAATACCTGTCATGATAATGCCATGCAAAAGCTACGTACCGACTTCCCTGCAATGAAAGAAGCAGACATCCGATTATTATGTTATGTCTTTGTCGGTTTTTCCCCACAAGTAATTAGTCTGTTTATAAAAGATACAGTAGCTAATGTATATGCCCGCAAGTCACGGCTCAAATCACGTATCAAATCAGCGGAAACAACCAACAAGGACCTGTTTTTATCACTTTTCGGATAGGTGTTAGACCTGTGTTAGAAAGCTGAAGCACCACACAAAATAACAATCTGAATATCAACATTTTCCAAATAGAGGTGTTAGATTTATAAGGTTGTATCATAACTCAAAATTGATACAATCTCGCTACTTTTGCATTCGATTAAAATTGAAAAAAAGATTATGAGAAAAATTGTTATTCTACTAGGTATCATACTTTTTATGATAGCATGTGAAAAAGGAAACGAAGAAGTGAGAGAAGCTAAAGTAGTGGTTGTCGTTTATGATGAGAATGGAAAAATTGCAACGGGTATTCCCGTAAAGATGTATAATGAAAAAGATTATAAAGTATTTGAGAAAGATAATCTGACCTTACCTACTGCGGTTGCCCGGACCAATGAAAGCGGGATAGCCACCTTTATTTTACCACAAGAAGAATGGTTCGCAGCACAGTCGCAACGGTTCTTTACATTCGTGGTACAAGAAGGAGGCGGCCCTGATAATTACCAGATATGGTCTTCCGGCAGAAGCGTAGAAGCCGGAAAAGTCGTAAAAATAGAAATACGTTTGACCCAATTCCCTAACTAAACCTTGATTACAATGAAACAAACCGGACTTCATATAATTATAATACTTTGGCTGCAAATGGTAGCAGGATTTACATTAATAAGTTGCAGCACCGAAAACGATGAATATAAAAAGGATTCACCTCCGACGGAAAAACCATCTGAACCGACAGGAGCCTTACTTGAAAATTTTTCTATTGACCAACTGCCTGCAAAAACGATTTATGCATTAGGAGAGAGTATAGACTTAACTGGACTCAAAGTGACAGGCGAATATGATGATGGGAAACAACGACCTGTGAGTGTTGCCCCGGAACAGATCAGTGGTTTCTCTTCATCTATCCCTGTCGACAAACAGGAAGTAACCATAACGATAGAAGGAAAGCAAAGAAGCTTCACTATTCAGGTTTCACCTGTCCGCGTAGAAAATGGAGTTCTGACGGAGGTTTTGAAAGGATACGATGAAATCACGCTTCCCAATAGCGTGAAGTCTATTCCCAAAAATGCTTTTAACGGCAGCAAAATAAACAAGGTAATACTTAATGAGGGACTAAAATCTATAGGAAATATGGCCTTCTTCAATTCTACCATTCAAGAAGTCATATTTCCCTCGACTCTGGAACAACTTGAAGAAGATATATTCTACTATTGCTATAACTTGAAAAAGGTGGATTTAAGTCAGACAAAGATAACCAAACTGCCTGCCAGCACCTTTGTATATGCCGGTATTGAAGAAGTTCTATTGCCTGATATGCTAACAGAAATCGGTGCACAAGCATTCTTAAATACCTCACGGCTCAAGCTGATAGAAGTACCTGAGCGTGTTAAAACAATAGGTTTGGAAGCATTTCGGGAAAGTGGTATCGTCACTGTAAAACTGCCTAATGGTATTGTAAACATAGCAAGCAGAGCTTTCTACTATTGTCCGGAACTGACAGAAGTGACAACCTATGGACCGACATCCAATGATGACCCTTATGCAACAATTCAAGCTTATTGCTTTGAAGGATGCCCGAAATTAACACATTTCGAAATTCCACAAAGTATCCGAATATTGGGACAGGGATTATTGGGTGGCAACAGAAAAGTCACCCAACTGACCATTCCGGAGCATGTGACACAGATTAATTTTTCAGCTTTCAATAATACAGGTATTAAAGAAGTCAAAGTAGAAGGAGGAACTCCTCCACAAGTATTTGAAAAGGTATGGTACGGATTTCCGGATGACATTACCGTCATTCGCGTTCCCGCCGAATCCATAGAAAAATATAAAACCGCACCCGGTTGGCAAGAATACACAAACAAAATGCAAGCATCCTGATACCTGTCTAAATTTCCGGTTGTAACCGTAAAAGTTGATTCTGAATCCACTTTTTTCGATTATAACCGGAATTTCCCTTTTATCTGGCTGCCATCAGATATATTCAGCAAATATTCTACCATACATTTTTACTGAAAAGGCTGTTCCGTTTTTCAGTTTTATTCTTTATCTTTGACGCAACAAAATAACTCTGAATTCACAAAAATAGAAAGCGGCAAGAGGATGCCAGATACTTAGTTATGACTATATTCATCATTATAGCTGTAATTGCAGTGATTTTCATCGCTATTTACAACTCGCTGGTAAGAAAAAGGAATGAGACTGAAAATGCTTTTGGAGCCATTGATGTAATGCTAAAAAAGAGATACGACCTGATTCCTAATCTGGTAGCTACAGTCAAACAATACGCAGAACACGAAAAAAGTACATTCGCACAAATCACAGAAATGCGAAACAAGTCGTATGCTTCTTTCTCCAGTCAGGAAAAAGAAAATCTGGACTCTGCTTTCTCACAGGCCTGCACACACTTCTTTGCCATTGCAGAAAACTATCCGCAATTGAAAGCCTCTGAAAACTTTGAACAACTACAACGTGCGCTTAATGAAACAGAAGAACAACTTTCGGCAGCACGCCGGACTTTTAACGCTTGTGTCACTGACTATAATAATGCCGTACAGACTTTTCCGTCAAATCTGTTAGCCGGAATGTTTGGTTTCACGCGCAAAAATGTGTTCTCCATTTCCGAACAGGAACGTGCTGTTCCAAATGTTAATAACCTGTTGAAACAGTAAAGACAAATATAAAATATGGCAGAAAACCCGCAATTTGAAACATTAACACAAAGCCTTTCCCCCACCCTGCAAAGCCTCGAGCAAAAACGCAAAGAACTAAAAAAGCAAGGACAGTCCACCGGAATATGGGTAGGAGGGGTTGTTTTCGTGATTGTCTCTGCATTTTCAGTTTATATCAACGCTGCACTTATTGGAGTTGGTATTGCAGCTGGGCTTGCTTTGTTGGCATACTACAGTTGTGTAAACGCCAAATCTCAGGAATTATCCTCGTATTATAAACAAAAGGTTATCGCACAAGTATTGCAATCATTTTGTGATAATGCCATCTTCACACCGGAAGAGGGAATCAAAGAAGGTATATTCCGGAGCTGCGGCCTGTTTACTTCGCCCGACCGTTATCATACAGAAGATCTCATACAAGGGCGGGTAGGAAAAACTGACTTTAGTTGTGCGGAAGTCCATGCCGAAGAAAGAAAAACACGTGTCAATTCGAAAGGACAAACGAGTCATTATTGGGTAGATATTTTCAAAGGTTTCCTTTTCATCGCCGATTTTCAGAAAGATTTTCAGGGGCACACCACTGTTTTAAGGAACAGTCTGTTCAAACTAAGCTTCAGCGGTTCACGGGTAAAGCTGGAAAACCCGGATTTTGAAAAGACATTCGATGTTTACTCCACAGACCAAATTGAAGCACGTTATCTCCTTTCTCCTTCAATGATGGAACGTCTTCTCGCATTAGACAGAGAATTCAATAAAAACATTACAATTAGTTTCAAAGATTCCAATATCCTGATCGCCATTCCCGAATCCAGGAATCATTTTGAAGCCAGCATCTGGAAATCTATTGATGACCTTAGCCAGCTCAAGAACGATTTCAGTATGATTCATGCATTAGTCTCCATTATAGAGGATTTAAATCTTAACACACGAATCTGGACCAAAAAATAAAAAGCCGGGTAAACAGAACTTAAATCTCTCCATTCACCCCCAATCCAAATAAAGCAAAGTCACCCAGACAGGGATCATCCGGAAAGACCTCAGCCAATGCTGCAGTTATCCTACGGGCATTTTTCAAGGAAAAAGTTTCCGCATCCGTCAATTGGAAGTAATAAGCTACCCGACAAACATGTGTATCTAAGGGAACAATCAGATCTTTACGGTCAAAACTCTTCCAAACGCCCAGATCAACTTCCGAATCACGACGAATCATCCAACGAAGAAACATATTCAGTTTCTTCTGAGGGCTTTTAGCAGAAACTCCAAGAAAGGCACATAACTTTTCCATCGGTATCCCGGGATACGTGTGCAAAGCATCTTCCAAACTTTCAAACTGAGAATAAGCCAAATACAAACGTTGAAAATATCCGTAAAAATCGGCATAGGAAAGCATCCGGTAAAAGCTATTCGTCACGCCCGCAGGAAAATCATCTTTCCATCGGCATGATAATACGTACTGATATGGTGAGCTTCCCATCAACCGGTGCAGTTCATCTGCCTTTTTCAATATCTGCTTGCGATTACCAAAACTCATAATCGCGGTCAACAGCCCACTTATCTCTATATCCTGTTTCAGTGTGTAACGATGCGGAAATTGCACCGGATCACTTGTAATAAATCCGGCACAATGATAAATCTCCGCACACATTAACAATTTATTTTTTATATCTTCTGTCATTTCGAAAAAAAGTATCAATCATCAGAGGTGCAAAAGTACATATTCTTATCCAATATTCTCTTCAGGTACAAAAGAGATTGTATCCCCAGCATGATTACAAACAAATACTCCGCAGTCATATACACTACTAAAGGGGCATGAAACCATTCACTCAAAAGATACAAATAACTCAAATATAATAATATCGTTATCAGCTGAAAGACAAAAGCCGGTTTTGTCTTTCCCGTTCCAGTGACAGCATTGATATATACATATCCGGGCAAGGCAAAGATATAATTCAGCAGCATGACCATAAATGGATAAAATGCCTGTTCTACCAACCAGTCATTGTCCGTATAAAATCCTATAATCCACTGACTACATAGAAGAGCCGCTCCCACCAATGGAAGTCCGAACAGATATCCTAACTTAAGAACTTTACGGCAAAGTGGAAAAAGTTCTTTCCCACGTCCTGCCCCAATCAGGTTGCTGACCAATGAACCGGTCGTAGAAGCAAATGAATTCACCACTACAAAAAATAAAGTAGAAACACTACGGGTAATATTAGAAATAGCCAGTTCCGTATGCCCCAAATGCTCTATTGCCACAAAAAAGAGAAACCAGGGAGCAACACTGATAAAAGCATGGAGCATACTCCATACCGACAAGTCCAATAACTTCGCTAACAATTTCCTATCATAGACAAACTTCAATCTATATTTTATCTTGTTTACTCCCATCCGCATATATGCCAGAAGCACTAAGAAAGCCCCGAACTCTGCCAGAGAAGATGCCATCGCCGCTCCGGAAATTCCCAAATTCAACTTGAATATCAACCAATAATTGAGGGGAATATTAATGCAAACCGCAACAATAGCTGCTCCCGACAATGCTCTGGTATTTGTTATCCCTACCAGAAAAGACCGGAAAGCCAGAAAAGGAAACGAGAACAACAATCCGAAACTACGCCAGTTCAGATAGCAAATGACTGACTGATATATTTCATCAGAAGAAACTAACCGCCTTAGAATAAACGGAGAAGCAAAATGAATGAAACAACAAAGCAAGACTGCCATCCCCGACAAGAACAATAATCCCTGAAAGAATATTCGTCCGGTCTCCTGATAATGCTGCTCTCCGTTTTTACGGGCAATCATCACTTGTAATCCAATACTGAATCCGAATCCCAGCATATATATTGCCAGATAATAAATCCCTGCAAGTGCAGACGCCCCCAACTCGACTTCCCCTACGTGTCCTAAAAAAACAGCATCAGTAATATTGATTAATTGCTCCATCAGAATGCTCATCATTACAGGAAAATTGATAAGCCAGATTTGCTTATAAGTATAATTATTCATTGCTCAACTTTAAATAACACGAAACTGCGTACTGCATCCGATACAATACACAACTCCGCAAATTCATAAAAAAAACATAAGAATTCTCTGCCCGATAGATTTGACCTACCGGATTAGCAGAATAGCTTCATTATAGAAAAAAATGCGCTATCCGTTGAGCGTAGCTATATACAGAGTTTCATAAGCAGATGAATGATTCTTTATTTACTGTCCCGACTGCAAATATAGAAATAAATTCGTTAACTCTCTCCTCCCGGAAGAAAGTATATATGGGTTCATCAGATTCTGGTAACAGCCCTCATTCCTTTCTGTAAACCAAGAGTTACCCAGACAGAAAGTACAAATGGGGCAGTCAGTGTAGTGATTCCGGCATTCATCCCCCAAAGTTGGAACATAACAGATAATAACACAGAGAATATGGCATATGCTCCTCCCTTCCACGTCTTATCACCTAAAGCGATGGCACATAACACACCGTTATATCCCATCAATCCTGCATTCATTGCCGTCGTTTCGACTCCCAATAATATGGCTACAGGAATAGGCAGCAACGCTCCCAAAACCGTATAACAAGCATTCACACGCGAATTGACCAAAATTCCCAAAAGAAAGAGCGCACCGGTCCTATGCTACTTCCCTGAAACATTACTTGTCCTATATTCAGGCTAAATGCACGGAAAAATGCCAAACTTTGTTCTCCGGAAGCATCTCCCGAAGACAGCAACAAAGCAGGAAACATCCAGGCACAAACAGCCAGCAATATCCATACGGCAAGAATAAAAGGAGCCGTAAACCCCGGCAAAAAACGTTGCAACCCCAAAAGACGGGCAATCCAGGTAGATAAACAGGAAGCAAGCACCAACCATATCAAAGAGCCGACAGTAACCGACATGAACACGCCGACCGCTATCCCTACCAAAGTACCATTAAACCCATATAGCCCATTATTTATATCTTCACGACTATAACCGGAAATATAGGCGGTCAACGTACTTATCACATTACCTGCAACGGCCAACAAAGCCATTTGCCATGAATTCAAAAGAATTCCAACCAACATTAGCGCCCCTGAAAGCGCATTATTCTGAAACATCACCTGACCAACTCCGCGCCCCAGAATAAGCAAAAATTTGCCCATAAACTTCTTTTATTGTCAGTTTCAACATATTATTCCGACACAAAAGTACATATTTTTCGTATATTAATAATAAAGAAACAAGCCTTATTAAAAACAAAAAGAGTTACCCGGCAAACCAAGTAACTCTTTCAAAAAAAATAATCTATTCAGGTTCAAGCTCAACTTATGGTATTCCACAGATATTTCCTTACTTCTAAGTTAGCGGAACTACAAGAATATCTACAGACAAAATCAACAATTATCCAAAATTGAAAGGGAAACTGTTTTCATCTGATAAAGCAAGTAGTCCATTTTTTCTCTGAATACAGATTTTGTTCTCTCTCGCTAACCAGCCGGCGGCTAACGCTGTGCTTTCAACACTCAAATTTAATCTTCTCGCCAACTCTGGTATCGAAATTTCACCAATTTCTTTTAGGGCAAGCCAGACTTTCCCGGCATTAGTCCCTACAATTCTTTTATCCATGGCTATTCTTTATTTATAATTCGAAAGCAAGATAACATTTTTAGAAATAGTTTGTTACAAAATAGAGTTTTTTATTCGTAAGATTAACGTTATTTAAACGTTGAAAATTATTCCGTTATCAATTGTCGACCTATTGACCAAATTTTATGCCATTACGACATTGGAAGAGCAGTGATTTATCAAAAAAGATTCCCGGAAGCCCGACATGACAAATTTCGAATCTTACTAGAAAAAATATATTTTAGCAACATCGGACAAGTCTGCTACCTTTTTTACCCATACCTTTGCGAAGTGAAATAAAAATCAGCCCATGCAACAGAAAAAGACAACCCAGGAAGAATATCAGAAGTGTGTAAATGCCGTCATTGAATACATCAACCAGCATTTGGGAGAAGACATTGATTTGAAATCACTGGCCAGAATTTCAAATTTCTCTCCTTTCTACTTCCATCGGATTATGAAAGCTTTCCTTGGTGAGCCTGTCGGCACGTTTATTGTCCGGACGCGGACAGAAGCAGCTGCACGGCTACTACGTTACTCGAATATTCCCATAGCCGATATTGCCTATCGGATCGGATATTCTTCGCCTTCTTCATTGTCTAAAGTGTTCAGGCAATTTTATGGTATTTCACCTTTAGAGTATCGAAACAATAAAAACTTTGTAATTATGAAACCAGCGATTATCAGGCCAGACCTGGAACTGAAAAGAGAAATAAAAAATGTACCCGAACGGAATCTGATCTATATCCGCCTTTCAGGTGACTATAAACAAAATGACTACTGTGGTACCTGGATACGCTTGTGCCAGTTTATCGGAGAACAAAACCTGCCGATGGGGGACTGTAGCCCTCTTTGTATCTACCATGATGACCCGAAAGTAACACCAACAGAGAAACTACGTACGGATGTGTGCATGGTGCTACCCATAAAAACTGCCCCGAAAGGCGATATCGGATTCAAAACGCTCCCCGCCGGACGCTATGCAATCTTTCTTTATAAGGGATCGTATGATAACCTGCAAGCTGTATATGATACAATTTATGGAAAATATCTGCCCGAAATGGAATGTACACTACGTGACGAGGCTAGTGCCGAACGTTATCTGAATAATCCGCGTGATACAGCCCCCGAAGAATTACTGACGGAAATCTATATTCCTATAGAATAAACAGAAGAAAGAAAATGAAGTAACCCCAAAAGCTTTATATCTGACTTTTGGGGCGAACTTCACAATACTGCGGTACAGACTAGTTACTTTTCAGCATAGATACCAATCCGGTTTCCCTCGCAATCAGTAAATACAGCAAACCAGCCCCTACCTTCCACTTCGATTTTTGTTCTGGGAATCACTACCTTTCCACCCTTCTGAAGTACTTTCTCCAGAATCTGCGCTATATCCTCACAATTGAAATGAATCAGAACTCCATGTTCCGAAGGAAGGAAATCAAACTCTGAGGAATAAGAAATGGCTCCAACAGTTTCACCTTCTTCCTCAAAACACGCCATTTTTTCCTTTTCGCATTCAAATACAGAAAGTTTGGTTTCCAAAACAGTTTCATAGAAGTCGACTGCCCGACGAAAATCAGTGGATGGGATCTCAAAAAATGCAATTAAATTCTTCATCTCATTCTTTTTTTTATGGTTACTACTAAGCCTTTGCAAAGACAATGCAAAAGTAGGAGAACCGCATAAGTCCCGATAGGAAAAAAAGGACATCTTCAGAGATCCGAAAAATAATCGGAATAGGGAACACAAACGGAAAGGTATTCTGCAGGAGTATAGCCGGAAAAGAGTTTGAATTCCTTAATCATATGAGATTGATCTGAAAACCCGCATTCATAGGCTACTTGTACAAAAGGAGCGGCCATATTCTGTTGCAACACTGATAATGCACGCTGCATACGAACAATTCGAACCATCTCCTTAGGAGTCGTTCCCACATAATCGGCAAAAATCCGCCCGAACTGTTTGCTGCTCAGACAAGCCACTTCCGACATCTGCGAAATACTAATTTGCGGCTGGAGGTCTATTTCGTGGAAAACGGCAGACATTCTCCTCATATTATATTCCGCAAAAGAGTACAGACGGCGAATGAAAAACTGCTCAATCAAACGAATGCAAGCGATATTATCAAAAGTATCAGTCACCCGTTTGGCTAAATCCGACAGTTCCACATCTTCCACCGCATCAGTAGAAATATTCTGTCCATGAAATAAATAACCGGGAATATGGAGCAATGGTCTGACCGCATATGGCTGGAAAACAACAGTGATCATCTCAATCTTTCCCGTTGACTGCACATCGGAAAATCCGACCGACTGACCGGAAATAAAAGATTGCGGCTGTAATGCCGACTCACTCAGTGACAGAAGCTGTCTCCCTTTATGAAATACCATCTGCATGCAACCCACAGGCAAAACCCGTTCGGCAACAGGAAACACCGCGTCATCCTGCAATATCCAGTAATGCCGGATATAAGGTGCTAACGCGGTGCAGGGTTTTATAATCTGAAATGATTGCATACAGCAAAGATATTACTTCTTTATTCAAATGCAAAAGTAAAGCCCTCGTTTGAAAATGTATTGTAAAAAAGAGACATTTCATTTATTAAATCACGGATAACCCATACTCATAGGCATTTGACATCGCATCATAGTCTTCAGCCGAATACTTGCCTTTATCCCTTGCTTTCTGCATATCTTTCATGAAAGACTCTACAGTAGAAAGGAAACTTTGATAGTTTTTTATTTCTTCATCATAACCTGTCACTGCCGGAAGTTTTTTCGCAGCTTCCCATTCTTTTCTCAACTCTGCCATTTTCAGGTCAATCCGCGGACCGTCCATCGTATGTTTGCGGGAATATATATTCATGATACTTTGTACTGTATTGGACATTTTGCGCATGGCCATTATCTGTTCCTTTAAGGGTTCGTCGGCTAAAATTTCTTTTTCCGCCTGCTCTGTCAAAGGACTCAGAATATCGAAAATAACTTGTTTGTATTCAGACAATGCCACACTCAACCGATAATTTTCGTCAAGCAACGCACCGGCTTTAGCCGTCTCATTAGCTTTTTTATATGACAGAAACTTATTAAAGTTAGCATAGAATTGTGTTCTTGTCTGAAACAATCCGGCATAATTCTGTTTCAGATTCTGACGGACTTCCGCATTAAAATAATCTCCCGGGTCCATTAGTTCGGCAGTGTCTCGTGCAGAAATTTCCGGAGGCGCAATCGGAGCTACTTCAGGCACTTTACCTGTCTGCTCCATATATCCCAATACCGCATTTATATCTTTCGCATTGGCAATATGTTTCAATACGATAAGTGACGTATGATAATAATTGATCACTTTACTAGCGTTATCCAATTCCTCCGGGCTCTCCGAAGACACAGTTTGTTTCTTGTTCCCTCCCGAACAGGAAGACAATAGCAGAACACCGACCAGTGCTCCAAACAATAAGATTTTTTTCTTCATAATGTTAAGTTTTTAAGTTGTAGATAGAACGATTCGCTTCTTTAATAAGCCATGCGATAACTAACTCGTACTATAACAATAAAAATCGAGTTTTGTTATAAACAAACAATACACTTTCGATAACTGTTATATCTTATATTCATTAAAAACTGGAAATTATGGAACAATCATTTCAAAAAGGAACAGTACTTCATTTAGCTTCCCTTATCGATTATTCAGAAGGAGGCATTATCAGCAAACAGTTAATTAAAAGTCCGGCAGGAAACATCACTTTATTCTCTTTTGACAAAGGTGAAGGGCTCAGTGAACATCGTGCTCCGTTCGACGCACTCGTACAAGTGTTGGAAGGCAGTGCAAATATTACCGTAAACGGAACACTATTTACTGTAAAAGCAGGAGAAAGCATCGTATTCCCGGCTAACGCTCCGCATGCCCTTACGGCAGCAGAAAGATTTAAAATGCTGCTGACCATGATTAAAGAACCTGCAACCGTATAAAAACAAAAAATGGCTACTCATCGCGAGCAACCAATCTTTTGTTAACCTTAAATCTAATACTTATGAAAAAAACACTGTACAAAAGTACCAACTTTCAGGTAAATAGCAAATTTCAGAGCCAAAACAGACGATATTATAACACGGTTTAATAGTCTCGAAATCCTATTAACATTTTAGACTTCTCATGTTAACATTTAACATATTCATTCACAATCTTCCTCAAAGTGACATTCCAACATATAATATAAGCATCTTTATTCAATATACTCCCTTGCTGACAGATGCCAATAAGTAAGGAGGTTACCAATCTCCATTCCATTTATCATTTTTTCACCCGAAAAATATTGGGATACGGTTGTTTTACCGTAACTTTGATATATGATAATCAGTGCCAGTCGCCGGACAGATATTCCGGCATTTTATTCTCCATGGTTCTTCAACCGGATAAAGGAAGGATATGTGTTAGTACCCAATCCTTTCAATTCCAAGATGATCAGCAAGGTCAGTTTAAATCCTGCCGTAATAGACTGTATTGTATTCTGGACAAAAAATCCGGCTCCGATGATTGAGAAGCTGGATAAACTGGAAGACTACAAATACTACTTCCAGTTCACTTTAAATCCATATGGAGAAAAATTAGAAAACAACCTGCCTTCTGTTGCTAAACGAATAGACATCTTTAAACGTCTCTCCGATAAAATAGGGAGGGAGAAAGTTATCTGGCGCTATGACCCGATATTGACGAACGAAGAATTCAACGTCTCCTTCCACAAAGAAGCGTTTGCCCGTATTGCCGACGGACTCAAAGATCATACTGAAAAATGTATGCTGGGGTTCATCGATCACTATCAGCACATCCGCACCGCTGTAGGACAGTTCAACATCAAGCCGCCGGCAAAAGAAGAAATAGAAGAGATAGCCGTTTCTTTCAGGCAAACGATGGATGCATACCCAACCCTCCAATTGGATACCTGTACCTCTAAAGTTGACTTGCGACATCTGAACATTCCTGCGGGGCTATGTGTCGACAAAGAACTGATTGAAAGAATTACCGGTTATCCGATTCTTGCTAAAAAGGATAAGAATCAGCGCAACATCTGCAACTGCATTGAAAGTATCGATATAGGCACTTATGAAAGTTGTCTCAACGGATGCATTTACTGCTATGCCATCAAAGGTAACTATAACAGCGTGGAATACAATATGAAGAAACATGATAAACACTCTCCCCTACTTATCGGAAATTTGTCAGAAGACGACGTGGTGAAAGAACGGGATATGAAAAGTCTGAGGAACGGACAATACTCATTGTTCTAAAACTTACCTCTTTCACCCTTGAGTTTAAGGCATAAAAAAAGGCTATCTATCCCAGACAGCCAATCTTTTGTTAACCTTAAATCTAATACTATGAAAAACACAGTACAAAGATACGGACTTTCTGCATATCTCCAAATTTTAAAGCCCAAACAGGATATCTTATAACATGGTTTAATAGAATAAGAAGCGCATTAACAAATAAGCAGTCAGGCATTAACATTTAACAGTCTTCTTAAATATTTAGTCAATAAAACTAAGTTAGATGCAAAAGTTTTCGAATCTGCTATCGATTACTATTAAAGATGGTTTACAGTGCATAACAAATTCATTTATTATCTGTTATTTAACCGAAGATAACCATCTAATTTCCATTATATGAACAGATTTGAAAATAAAGTAGTCGTCATCACCGGTGCTGCCGGCGGTATTGGCGAAGCAACGACACGTCGTATCGTCTCCGAGGGAGGCAAAGTAGTCATTGCCGATTATTCGAAAGAGAGAGCCGATGAGCTTGCTGCCGAACTCACCCAATCAGGAGCCGACGTACGTTCTGTATATTTCTCTGCTACAGAGCTCCAGAGCTGTAAAGAATTGATTGACTTCGCAATGAAAGAATACGGGCAGGTGGACGTGCTAATTAATAATGTAGGCGGAACCGACCCCAAACGTGATTTGAACATTGAGAAACTGGACATCGATTATTTCGATGAAGCCTTTCACCTGAATCTTTGTTGTACCATGTATCTCTCGCAACAAGTCATTCCCATCATGACAGCCCATGGCGGCGGAAATATCCTGAACGTAGCTTCTATCAGCGGAATAACAGCCGATGCAAACGGAACACTCTACGGAGCCAGCAAGGCCGGTGTTATCAACCTGACCAAATATATCGCTACCCAAATGGGAAAGAAAAATATCCGTTGCAATGCCGTAGCCCCCGGTCTGGTGCTCACTCCCGCTGCTGTGAACAATCTCAATGAAGACGTCCGCAATATCTTTTTAGGTCAATGTGCCACTCCTTATCTGGGAGAACCGGAAGACGTTGCAGCCACCATTGCATTTCTGGCCTCCAACGATGCACGATACATCACCGGACAAACGATTGTGGTAGACGGTGGACTGACCATTCATAATCCTACAGTCGAACTATCATAAAGTCTCTCTGACAGAAAACATCAAGACGGTACATTCTGCTTCTCACGGCAATGTACCGTCTTTTGTCTGCACTTCTATCAGACGATCACCCGCCCCTCAAAAAAACGTATTTACCGAATTAACGAATAAAAAATATATTTTTCCCACGATGTTACCGACAGGATAGATTTGGCGTATTAGAAAAAGCCCAAGAAGTAATTATTGGCAATTAAGCAGTCGTTTTGTTCAACAAATGCTAACTTTACAACGTTTTTAAATATAAAGAACGAATAGCATGATTGTTAAAACATTACTAGATACAGACCTCTATAAGTTTACCACCTCGTATGCTTATATTAAATTGTTTCCCTATGCAATGGGTACTTTCAGTTTCAATGATAGAAATGAAACCGAATATACGGAAGAGTTCCTGGAAACCCTCAAAGGCGAATTTCATAAACTGAGCCGGTTGAGGCTTACGGAAGATGAGCTGAACTATATGACACGCAACTGCCGGTTTCTTCCACGAGTTTATTGGGAATGGCTTTCATCTTTCCGCTTCGACCCGGAGAAGATCGCTATCCATCTGGACGAAGCCGGTCATCTACACATTGAAGTGAGTGATTTCCTGTATAAAGTCACGCTATACGAAGTCCCTCTGCTCGCCATTGTATCCGAGATTAAGAATCGGTTCACCGGTAATGTAGCCGATATGGGCGAGATACTCTGCAAGCTATCAGAAAAGGTTGAATTATCCAATCAGCACCAACTACGTTTCTCGGAATTCGGCACACGCAGACGGTTTTCCATCGACGTACAGGAAACAGTCATCAAAAGGCTGAATGAAACGGCCCGGTATTGTACGGGAACTTCCAACTGTTATTTCGCGATGAAGTACGGCATGAAAATGATGGGAACACATCCGCATGAATGGTTCATGTTTCACGGGGCTCAATTCGGATACAAACATGCCAACTATATGGCACTCGAAAACTGGGTAAATGTCTATGACGGCGATTTAGGCATTGCGCTTTCGGATACATACACTTCCGGTATATTTCTTAGTAACCTCAGTCGTAAGCAGGCTAAACTTTTTGATGGTGTCCGGTGCGATTCGGGAAATGAATTTGATTTTACCGATAAGCTGGTAGCCCGTTACAAAGAGTTGGGCATTGATTCAACCACCAAGACAATAGTCTTCAGCAATGCGCTCGACTTCACTAAAGCGCTCGACATACAAGATTACTGCAAAGGCAAGATCCGTTGTTCTTTCGGAATCGGCACCAATCTCACCAATGATACCGGATTCACTCCTTCCAATATCGTCATGAAACTGACACAATGCAAGATGAATGTCAACCAAGAATGGAGAGAGTGTATCAAACTCTCGGATGATGCCGGAAAGCATACCGGTAGCCCTGAGGAAGTACAAGCCTGTCTATATGAATTGAGGCTGACCGGAAATCAATGATTACCCGGATTTTCGGACTTACTTAACAAAAGAGTGCCAAAGCCCTGCAAACGTATAAGCATAAAAAAAGGAGCAACGCCTTGCTCCAACCTTTTGTTAACCTTAAATCTAATACTATGAAAAACACAGTGCAAAGATACGGACTTTTAGCATATCCGCAAATTATCCAAATAAAAAAGCATGTTTCATAACATGATTTAAAACTTTCAGAGGGAAATACTCCCTCTTATTAATACTTTTTCAAGATTTAAACTCCCTCACGGCTCTTCCCAGTCTTTCCAAAGACAGTTCGCCGGATTGCCTCCACAACTGTTCCCCTTTTCTGAGAAGGATAAATGTAGGAGTAGATTCTATCGTATAGAAATTAGCCAGTTCGCTTTCTTCATCTACGTCGACCTGCACCACTTCAACTATACCTTCCATTTCTCTTTTGAACTCCTTTACCAAAGGTTCCATGCGTTTGCAATGAGGGCACCACGTTGCATAAAATTCTGCCATTACCCAGTCGTCACCGGCTAGTTTCTCCTTGTTTCTTGCCTCACGGGCTATTTTCTTTTCTTTCATGATTGATTCTCCTTTTTTAAATTAATGATTGGAAGTCTCAACAACATAAAAGAAGGAAGGTTTAGGAGATAAACATTAATACACAGAGATTTAGTTCTATTGGAAAACTAAAAAAGGAGTTCAAAGAGCCCGGTTAAGTCTGTTTGTATTTACCGGTCAGCTCTCCCTATCCAACCGGATAGCCTATGTACACCGAAGGAAATCATTGCACAAAAATGAAACTTTCGTGCAAAAAAAAGATATTCTATTCAATATTTATTTATCTTTGCCCCCCGAAATGGTTCGGAATCCGTATCCAACGGACGATGATTAAAAGGGAATCGGGTGTAAATCCCGGACAGTCCCGCTGCTGTGAAGTTCTATTAAATGTCTTATAAGTGAACTAATTTTACGCCACTGATGTTAATTCGGGAAGGCAAATAAGACAAGAGTCAGTCAGAAGACCTGCCACTTCGCGTAAAAGCGTTCTTGCACCTCGTGGATTAGGAGTAAAGAACATCATTTGTTAAGCCCCAAATCAAGAAAATACTGTGTTTTCATCAGGTGGAGTATGTCCGTCAGATGGGAAGACATTAAATAAGTATGTACTTAAATGAAAGAAGTATGATAAAAAAAATCTTAGTAGCCAATCGCGGTGAAATCGCCGTAAGGGTGATGCGTTCCTGCAGGGAAATGGAGATAACGAGCATTGCTATCTTCTCCGAAGCAGACCGGACCGCGAAGCACGTGCTCTACGCAGACGAAGCATATTGTGTAGGACCGGCAGCATCCAAAGAGAGTTATCTGAATATAGACAAAATCATCGAAGTGGCCAAAGCGAGTCACGCCGACGCTATCCATCCGGGTTACGGCTTCCTTTCCGAAAACGCCACTTTCGCCCGTCGATGCCAGGAAGAAGGCATCATCTTTATCGGCCCCAATCCGGAAACAATGGAAGCGATGGGAGATAAAATTTCCGCCCGCATAAAAATGATAGAAGCAGGAGTCCCTGTAGTTCCCGGTACACAAGAGAATCTGAAGAGCGTAGAAGAAGCTGTAGAACTTTGCAACAAGATCGGCTATCCGGTGATGCTGAAAGCTTCTATGGGTGGCGGTGGAAAAGGTATGCGCCTCATCCACAGTGCCGAAGAAGTAGAAGAAGCATATACGACTGCCAAGAGCGAATCCTTGTCTTCTTTCGGTGACGACACGGTTTATCTGGAGAAATTCGTCGAAGAGCCTCACCATATCGAGTTTCAGGTATTGGGTGACAAACACGGAAATGTCATTCACCTTTGCGAACGTGAATGTTCCGTTCAACGCCGCAATCAGAAGATTGTAGAAGAAACTCCTTCGGTTTTTGTCACTCCGGAATTGCGCAAAGATATGGGAGAGAAAGCGGTAGCTGCGGCAAAAGCTGTCAACTATATCGGTGCGGGAACAATCGAGTTCCTGGTAGACAAACACCGTAACTACTACTTCCTTGAAATGAATACCCGCCTGCAGGTGGAACATCCGATAACAGAACAGGTAGTGGGCGTCGACTTAGTAAAAGAGCAGATCAAGGTAGCCGACGGACAAGTACTGCAGTTGAAGCAGAAAGATATTCAGCAACGCGGACACGCTATCGAATGTCGTATTTGTGCCGAAGATACAGAAATGAACTTCATGCCAAGCCCGGGAATCATCAAGCAGATTACAGAACCGAACGGTATCGGTGTACGCATCGACAGCTATGTATACGAGGGTTATGAGATACCTATTTACTACGACCCGATGATCGGCAAACTGATAGTATGGGCCACCAGCCGCGAATATGCCATCGAACGGATGCGCCGCGTGCTCCACGAATATAAACTCACCGGAGTGAAAAACAACATCAGCTACCTGCGTGCCATCATGGATACTCCCGACTTTGTAGAAGGTCATTACGATACCGGATTCATCGCCAAGAACGGCGAATACCTGCAACAGTGCATCATGCGCACCAGCGAACGCTCCGAAAACGTAGCTCTGATTGCCGCATATATGGACTATCTGATGAATCTTGAAGAGAATAACAGCGGCATGGCAACCGACAACCGCCCCATCAGCAAGTGGAAAGAGTTCGGATTGCACAAAGGTGTGTTGAGAATCTAACGTTAACAAAGAATATTCAATTATGGAAATTCATATAGGAAACCGTGTGGCCGAAGTGGAACTGGTCAGCAAGGAAGATAATAAAGTGGTGCTTACCATCGACGGAAAGACATTTGAAGCAGATGTCGTAATGGCCGAAAACGGTACTTGCAACATTCTGATGGATGGCCGCAGTTCGAACGCGCAACTGATTCGCCGCGAGAATGGTAAAAACTACAAGGTAAATACCCACTATAGCAGTTTCAATGTAGAGATAGTGGACAGCCAGGCGAAATACCTGCGCATGCGCAAGAAAGGCGAAGAGGAACAAAACGACTGCATCACCTCTCCGATGCCGGGCAAGGTGGTGAAAATACCCGTAACGGTCGGTCAGGAAATGAAAGCCGGAGACACCGCCATCGTGATTGAGGCCATGAAGATGCAAAGTAACTATAAAGTATCTTCAGACTGCCGCATCAAAGAAATTCTGGTTCAGGAAGGTGATAACATCACCGGTGAGCAGACATTAATAACATTAGAACCGATTGCATAATATTTAGAACGGATTGCATTATGGAAGAAAAGAATAACGCATATGCCACGTTTGAAGAACGTGACCGCATCGCCTCTCTTGGCGGAGGTGTGGAAAAGATAGAGAAGCAACACGAAAGCGGCAAGATGACTGCCCGCGAACGTATCGAGATGTTGCTCGATAAAGGTACTTTTGTAGAACTGGACAAACTGATGGTTCACCGCTGTACCAACTACGGTATGGATAAAAATAAGATTCCGGGAGACGGTATCGTATCTGGTTACGGAAAGATTGACGGTCGCCAGGTATTTGTTTATGCATATGATTTTACGGTATATGGCGGTTCGCTGTCAGCTTCCAATGCCAAGAAAATCGTAAAAGTGCAGCAGCTGGCGTTGAAGAACGGTGCTCCGATTATTGCGCTGAACGATTCGGGTGGCGCGCGTATTCAGGAAGGTATCGAAAGTCTTTCGGGATATGCCGATATTTTCTATCAGAACACGATGGCAAGCGGAGTGATTCCGCAGATTTCCGCCATTCTCGGTCCCTGCGCTGGAGGTGCCTGCTACTCTCCTGCCCTTACCGACTTCATCTTTATGGTGAAGGAAAAGAGCCATATGTTCGTTACAGGTCCGGACGTGGTAAAAACGGTGATTCACGAAGAGGTAAGCAAAGAAGAACTGGGCGGTGCGATGACTCACAGCAGCAAGAGTGGTGTAACGCACTTTATGTGCAACACAGAAGAAGAATTGCTGATGAGCATCCGCGAACTTCTTTCATTCCTGCCTCAGAATAATATGGATGAAACGAAAAAACAGAACTGTACGGACGAAGTGAACCGCGAAGACGCCACTTTAGATACGATAGTACCTGCCGATCCGAATGTGCCGTATGACATGAAGGACATTATCGAACGAGTGGTAGACGACAGCTATTTCTTCGAAGTAATGCCCAACTTTGCAAAGAATATCATCATTGGTTTTGCACGCCTTGCAGGCCGTTCGGTAGGTATCGTTGCCAATCAGCCAGCCTATCTTGCCGGAGTGCTCGATATCGATGCCAGTGATAAGGCAAGCCGCTTCATCCGCTTCTGCGACTGCTTCAACATACCTTTGATCACCTTTGAAGATGTTCCGGGATTCCTGCCGGGATATACACAGGAAAACAACGGAATCATCCGCCACGGTGCTAAAATCGTATATGCATTTGCCGAAGCTACCGTACCCAAACTGACAGTCATTACCCGCAAAGCCTATGGCGGCGCTTACATCGTAATGAACTCCAAGCAGACAGGTGCCGACGTAAACTTTGCTTATCCAAGTGCGGAAATTGCAGTGATGGGTGCCGACGGCGCAATCAATATCCTGTTCCGCAAGGCAGATGCAGAAACGAAAGCTAAAGAACTGGAGGCATATAAAGAAAAGTTTGCCACCCCGTATCAGGCTGCCGAACTGGGATTCATTGATGAAATCATCTATCCGAGACAGACTCGCAAACGCCTGATACAGGCTTTGGAGATGACGGAAAACAAGATGCAGACCAATCCGCCCAAAAAGCACGGTAACATGCCTTTATAACATCCCGATAAGGTACTTTTGAAGGTACCGGAAATGATACGGACTTACATAGATTCTACTATAAATAATAAGGCATATTATTTCAGAATCTTTGTAAGTCCGTTCTTATTTCCCTTCTCTTATTTCATTCTTCATTTTCAAATAGTTCCAGGATCAGTTTCAACCGTTGAAACACTTTGTTTCATGCCTTGGAACAAACTGTTTCAAGCAATGAAACAAAGTGTTTCATACAGCGAAACAAAGTGTTTCAAGCGCTTGAAACTTTTTGAAACACCTGTCGATAGAATTGAACGAACCGCACCATCCGGTCAGGTTGACCGGATCTGTTGCTTCAATTCACCTGTTCTTTCAGAAGGCTTGAACCATTTATCGGTCAATAATATATGAAGTCTCAGCTATTAACGTCTGATTTATCAGTTATTAATAGCCGGGACGTCAATCATTAATAGTTGACACATCAAGTATTAACACATTATAAATCAACAAATAACATCAGAAAAACAATATACTGCAGAACAAAAACAAAGTGAGAGCAAACGCTTGCCCTCATACTTGCCACCACAGTTGCTACCATCACTGCAACTCCGATGAATAAAGGGATACAGGCAGACCGTGAGAGCATGAGAGCAAAACTCATATTTAAACTCGTTGAGGGCTTTTCTTCTGCCTTCTCATCCTTTACCTTTGCAACATAATAATTAATCAACAAACAACCAGGAGCGAATGTTATGAGAAAGAATGTATTAACAATTATGGTATTGCTGATTTCGGGAACGATACTAGCTCAAAATGGAGGAACATTTATGAAGAAGTATGAAAACCAATTGCCCCAATCAGGTTATCGTATTCGGTTCGCCCAAAGTAGGCACCAAATTGATGCAGGAAAATCCAAGCATATCTATCGAACTGCCATTGAAAATCTCTGTATGGGAAGACAAGAACGGCAGTGTATGGGCTACCTTCCCATTAATGAAACCGATGGCAGCCAATTATGGGCTGGAAAATGAACCTGTCATCGAAAAGATGCAAACTTTGCTCGAAAATATCGTTATTAAATCGGCAAGCGTGTATTAAATACCAGTCAGTATATACCATATCATTATAGTGTGCGGCAACCCTTTCAGAAGTTACCGCACACTGTTTATTCCCCATACAGAAGCAGCAAAACCTTCTCTGCAAAGATGCTTATTCTCGCCTTCCCTACCCAATTACAATTTTTCCCTATGTGATAACAATATTTCCCGTTTCATATTCTTATATATCCTTAGTTCGCAAAAAAGACTATCTTTGTATAACAAAAGGACAAGCAATACTAAGATGAAACAAATCATATTGTTCACAGTAAGTCTATTAATCGCAATCAGCACCCAAGCAGTTGAGACTGAAAAGGAATTTATCTTAATACTTAATTCCACTTTAGCTAATGGAACCTGGGATAAAGACTTCAATAAAGAGTTACAAGATCATTGTCATAAACGATCAAATTTATACTTAGATTCCTATACCCTGTCCTTTCCGTCGGCAGACACGGAAAAAGATTCTAAAGAACAATGCGCCCGAATATTGCAGAAATATGCTTCGAATCGTCCTAAAGCAGTTGTCATCATAGGTGCAATGGGATGGCATATCACTTCTCACTTATTCGAAACCACTTGGAAAGACATTCCTGTAATCCTATGCCATCCGCTAGCCACATTGCCTAACTCATTGCAAAGCATTTTGGCATATGAAGCACCCGACTCTCTCCATATCACCACCATCAAAGAATTACAGAAACACTACAACATCACCTTTCTGGAGCAAAAGCTTTATATCAAAGAAACCCTCCGACTGATGCGTGCTCTCCAGCCGGAAATGAAGAACATTGCTTTTATTTCAGATAGTCTCTATATGAGCCACATGGTATTCAGCAAAGTAGAAAAAACAGTCCGGCAGCATTACCCCGACCTGAAGCTTATATGGCTCTCACAAAGAGAACTCGACCTGGAACAACTGCTCGACACAGTCAGCAGCTACGACAAAAGTACCGGACTGCTGTATTTCTCCTGGCACAAGCCGCAACAGATGCCCAGTCACAGTTTCCTTACCGACAATATAGGCAAAACACTTACAGGCTTTGCCAACTCCCCTCTTTTCACGCTAAAAGACTTACACCCACAGGACGGCTACTTTGGTGGAGGCTACTACGTCAGCGCAAGTGACTATGCAACCGACTGTATGAGAATCATAGACGAAATAAGAGAAGGCAAACCGGCATCCGACATTCCACCCGATGCCGGACAATCGACTCCTGAAAACTACTTTAACTATCTCGATTTACAATGGTTCAACATATCTCCACAGCTCTGTCCCGACCAGATTCACCTTTATAATGAACCAGTCAGTTTCTACGAAAAATACTGGAAAAACATTCTTGGACTCATTCTCATTCCACTGGTTATCTTCGTCATGCGTCATTACTTTTACCGTATCGGCAAGAAGCACAAGAACATGAATAAACGTATCATCAATTCATTAGATGTGGCAGTTTATCTGGTAGACAAACATGGAATTGTAGAACAGATTCTAAACACTCCCGCAGAAGAAAATTACGTGCAAAGCATCAAAAAAGGGGAGCATATGGAAATCCGTCAGATAATAACGGACGATGAGGAATTCAGAAAGAATATGGAAGCAATAGAGCAGGTGTTGAAAACTAAAAAAAACTTGCACATCAAGACTCAGATAAAAAACATGCAAGGAGAATCTCTTTACGTATCAGTACATATTGCTTATTATGACAAAAATCATGTTCTGGGATTCGTACGTAATATCTCTGACATTGAAAATGAACGTATCCGCAACGAGAGGTCTAACTTTTTTCTCAAATCCCTTCTTGACAATCTTCCTATTGCTACTATTGTGAAAGATATTAATGACAGAGGCAAATATCTGGTATGGAACAAGAAAGCAGCCGAAATGGTAAATACAGATGCTTCCCATATCATAGGGAAACGAGAGGAAGACTTTATCGGCAAGGAACGTACTGACTTCCTCGTTGAAGCAGAAAGAGAAGTGATTGAAAACGGCAAACCGAAATCGTTCATCAAACGCTTTACCAACAGAGACGGTCAGACTAAAATTCTGTCTATCCACAAAGCATTAGTCTGCTTTCCTAAAGGCAACGAACGCTGGCTGGTCAGCTCCTCTCTGGATATCACCGAACTTGAAATGCAACGCAAACAGATAGAACTAATGAACCGCCACTATATGTTTGTCATGCAAGCTATCGGCCTGATATCATGGACATGGGACTTAAGAAAAGACGAAATAACCTGTAACCGCAGCTACTTCACACCGAAAACTCATGCAGCAACAGGCACCGTAATCGAAAAAGGAGATGATTATTATTCACAGATTATCCCCGAGCACCGTGAACGGATACGTCAAGCTTTCGATAATCTAAAGAATGGAACTCCTTCTCCTTTCAACGAGGAGTACCAGATTATCTATGAAGGAGATGATGTTCCATCTTGGGCAGAAACCTTTGCAATCGTCAGCGAACGGGATAGAAACGGCAAACCGCTTGTACTTGTCGGAGCCACCCGACTGATTGATGAACGGAAAAAGCTAGACCAGGAGCTGCTACATGCCAAAGAAAGAGCAGAAGAAGCCAACCGGTTGAAATCTGCGTTTCTTGCCAATATGAGCCATGAGATACGGACTCCTCTCAACGCTATTGTCGGCTTCTCCGCTCTACTCGCAGATACACATCCGAACGAAGAAAGCAAAGAGTATGTCCACATCATCGAAAGCAATAATCAACTCCTGCTACAATTAATAAACGACATTCTCGACATATCCAAAATAGAATCCGGTACACTGGAATTTGTATATGGTGATATGGATGTCAACGGCAGCTTTAACGAGATAGAATCTGCCACACGCCTGAAACTAGACCTGGGTCCGAACGTAGAAATCCGTTTCCTGCCGGCTCTTGACGAATGTATGCTGTACACCGAAAAGAATCGTGTACTGCAAGTCATCAACAATTATATATCCAACGCAATCAAATACACTTCTTCCGGATACATCCATTTCGGCTATTACCCTCCGAAAGAAGATAAAATCAGGTTCTTCGTTAGGGATACGGGAAGTGGAATCCCCAAAGAAAAACAGCAGCAGATTTTCGGGCGCTTTATCAAATTGGATAACTTCAAGCAAGGCACAGGACTAGGATTATCCATCTGCTCCATGATTGCAGAAAAGATGGACGGACACGTAGGAGTATCTTCCGAAGTAGGCAAAGGTTCCGAGTTTTGGTTCGAGATTCCCTGCCAACCCGTTTTACCTCCTCAACAAGAAGTCGAGGAGCAAAAAAAAGAGCAACTGAGTATCAACAATCCTAAAGACGTAAAAATACTGATTGCTGAAGATAATCCAAGCAACTATAAACTCTTTAAAACTATACTGGAAAAAGAATATACCTTGCTCCACGCATGGAACGGGCTGGAAGCTATTAACTTATTCAAAGAAGCACAACCGTCTCTGATACTAATGGATATAAAAATGCCGGTTCTTGACGGTTATGAAGCAACTACCGAAATACGAAAATTATCAGAAGACATTCCGATCTTAGCTATCACAGCTTATGCTTTGGAGGGAGATGAACAGCGTATCTTGCAAAACGGATTTAACGGCTATCTTTCCAAACCGATCATCTCTCAATCACTAAAAAGCAAGATCAAGAATTTACTGAAAAAGAAATTTATATTTATGTAAACTCATACAAGAAGCATCATCGCCCCCTTTTATCTATTACTCTTATGACACACTATTACACTAATTCACTGAAAGGAATTATCCTACTGACAAACAATTTACCAGCAGTTCTGGCAGGTCATAAGACGAATGACTTATACAAATTTATCTGGATACAAGAAGGAAAAGCAACTCTTGTTGTCGACCATGTAGAAAAAACTTTGGGCAAAGACGAATTTATCTCTCTAAGCCCACTGCATGACATTAAAATAAAAAAAGCAGAAGGGAAATATATCGGACTTTTATTCAATTCAGAATTCTACAGCATCTACAAGCACGATGAAGAAGTCTCATGCAACGGATTATTATTCAATGGAACTTCTCGTATTGTCAACATGCAACTTCCGGAGATTACCATCAGACAGCTTTATGAAGTCATTGATAAAATGAGAGATGAATTTCTGTTGAATGACAGCCTTGAAGGAGAAATGCTCCGCCTGCTACTCAAACGTTTTATCATACTATGTACCCGCCTGGCAAGAGAGCACTTTTCCGACTCGCAGAAAAAGGAAAGCGGCTTTGATATCATACGGCAATACTCCATCCTCGTAGATAAACATTTCAAAGAAAAAAAACGAGTTGCCGACTATGCGGAAATGTTACATCGCTCGCCCAAAACTCTCAGTAATATTTTCGCCTCTTACCAGCTCCCTTCTCCTCTCAGAATTATCCACGAACGAATAATCACAGAAGCCAAACGCCTGTTATTGAAAAGCCCGGCAAGCGTGAAAGAGATTGCCACCATTCTCGGATTCGAGCACGTATGTACTTTCAGCCGCTTCTTCAAACACATAATGGGAGAGAACATTTCTGACTACCGCAGAAGAAATTCCAAATAACCTGCACAAAAAACGGTACCTCGATTCACATCGCAGCACCGTCACAACACAAACACAAAATAAAACACGACAAAACTACTATGCAATCTTACCTGTGATGCCGGGGAGGCATGCCTTGCTTGACTTATCTATATTCGCATACCCATAAGAAGCTTTATCAGGTGATTTGCATAATAAATAACGTATCTGAACGGATTTTGTTCACAGAGGTCCGAAAAAAATGGAATGATTTTCGCTTTTTAACAAAAAACGGTACCCCGATTCACATCGCAGCACCGTCACAACACAAACACAAAATAAAACACGACAAAACTACTATGCAATCATCCTGTCTATGCCGGGGAGGCATATGTTACTGACTTATATATATTCGCATACCTACAAGAGTATTTCAGGCGATTTGCATGTATATAACATTCCCCTTTCTGATTTGTTCACGAAAGGAGAAATTAAAAGTTTATTTCTTTCCCTTATAATCTCTCAGAAAGCCTTCCATCAGCCATTTGGCAAGTGCCTGGCGATTGGAATCCATCACCAGTCTCCGTTGGTCAAATGTATTTTGGATATTGCCCAGCTCTACGAAAACAGAAGCAGGCGTAGTATGAGAAAGCACGTACAGATTGCGTCCGCTCACCGTTCCGGCAAAGCCACGATTCGGTTGGTGCTTGCCATATTTTGATTCAAAAGTATTTTTCATGTTATTGGCCAGCCGTTTACTCTCAGCCTTCTTATTGGAGTGATAGAAAAACACATCCGTTTGTTTTCCTTTGCTCCGGCTATCCACATGGATAAAGATAGCCCGGCAGTAAGTATAGTTTTTACGGTCCTTCTGATAAAGAGCATTGATCTTGTTACAGCGTTGCTGAAGACGTTGCACCTGATTCAACGGAATGGGATCGCCCATACAAGTTTCACGTTTACTATTGGAAAGATAGGCATCATCGCGGATACCATCTTTAGCGTCTTGAATGATGATATGCACTTCAGCTCCTTCCTGCATCAGATTTCGTGCCAGACGAAGGGCGATATCGTAGGCGTATTCATCTTCATGAAGTTCATGCTTGCCTACCCATCCGATCGCTCCGGGATCGGGGCCACCGTGTCCGCTGACTACATAAAAACAGGCACCTGCAAGCCGGTTGGAAGAAACTTTCACACTCGACAGTTTCTTCCCGAATAAAGGTTCGTTGATGGTTGTACCGATTTTCTTCGCTCCGGAAGTTCTCGATTTAGTGACCGTATCCTCCGTCGACACCTCCTTCCTCGCAGTCTTTTTTGCCGGAGCGGGTTTAGCCGAAGTTCCTGACGAACGTTTTACCGGAGGAATCACATAAGTTACCCCCATCTTCAGAACATTATTCTTCCCTAACTTCTGCTTATTCAGTTCCACAAAATCATCGTAATATTTCTTTGGAGAACGATTATGGCGCAACAAGAAAGTAGAAATTCCCTCACCTGCCTTCGGAGTCGCTTTTTGCTGAGCCTGCACGCTGCCCGCCAAAAAGAGGAAACTTATAAATAATAGGATGTAGAGTTTATTTTTCATATTTACACTAGCTATCTCCCTCACAAGGGTATCATTTCACTCATAAACAGGGCAAAAATACAATTATTTTCCTTACTTTTGCACCGTTAAAACTTTTTTTGGCAATAAATCATTAAACCCGATATCATTATGGCAAAACAATTCAAGCCCGAAACCCTGTGCGTACAAGCAGGATGGACGCCGAAAAAGGGCGAACCACGCGTGTTGCCCATCTACCAAAGTACCACTTTCAAATATGATACCAGCGAGCAAATGGCACGCCTCTTCGATTTGGAAGACAGCGGTTACTTCTACACCCGCCTGCAAAACCCGACGAACGACGCTGTTGCCGCTAAGATTGCCGCCCTCGAAGGTGGTGTAGCCGCTATGCTGACTTCCAGCGGTCAGGCAGCCAACTTCTATGCCATTTTCAATATCTGCCAGGCAGGAGACCATTTCGTTTGTTCTTCCGCTATCTACGGTGGAACTTTCAACTTGTTCGGTGTGACAATGAAAAAGCTTGGCATCGACGTAACGTTCGTCACTCCGGATGCCAGCGAAGAGGAAATCTCCGCAGCTTTCAAGCCAAACACTAAAGCACTGTTCGGAGAAACGGTTTCCAACCCTTCTCTCGAAGTGCTGGATATCGAGAAGTTTGCCCGCATCGCACACAATCACGGGGTACCTTTGATTGTAGACAACACATTCCCGACTCCGATTAACTGCCGCCCGTTTGAATGGGGAGCGGACATCGTTGTTCATTCCACAACCAAATATATGGACGGACACGCAACAAGCATAGGCGGATGTATCGTTGACAGCGGAAATTTCGACTGGGATGCTCATGCCGACAAATTCCCCGGCCTGTGTACTCCGGACGAGTCTTATCACGGCCTGACTTATACGAAAGCATTCGGCAAAGGAGCTTATATCACAAAAGCAACCGCACAGTTAATGCGCGACCTCGGCAGTATTCAAAGCCCGCAAAATGCTTTCTTACTGAACCTGGGACTGGAAACATTGCATCTCCGTATGCCACAGCACTGTCGCAATGCACAGAAAGTAGCCGAGTTCCTTTCCAAAAACGAGAAAGTGGCCTGGGTAAACTATTGCGGTCTGCCGGATAACAAATATTATGCTCTGGCGCAGAAATATATGCCGAACGGCTCTTGCGGAGTTATCTCCTTCGGACTGAAAGGCGGACGTGACGTATCCATCAAATTTATGGATTCACTGGAGTTTATCGCCATCGTTACTCACGTTGCTGATGCACGCAGCTGTGTGCTTCATCCTGCCAGCCACACTCACCGCCAGCTGACAGACGAACAGCTGCTCGAAGCAGGTGTACGTCCGGACTTGATCCGTCTGTCCGTAGGTATCGAAAATGCAGAAGATATTATCGCAGATATCGAACAGGCACTGAATGCATAACAACTGATATTCAGAACAATGACAATAGCAAGAAAGCACGGGATGAAACATCACCGTGCTTTTTTGTTTCCTGCAAAAGAAAGTTAATCTTCAAAAGAGAGTTTCAATATTACTTTCCTCCCTTCCATACTTATAGACTCTATCCCTTTACTCTTTTTCAAGGGCTTTCCATCTTCAGTAATACCTGTCAACGAAGTTGCAGGAAATTACATTTCCATACCTAAAAGATCAGTAGTTACGTTTGTTATGAAGTAAAAAAGCTATCTTTGCCCAGGAAGTACATAAAAACTTCCGCTATTATATTATTATATGAAAGGCATATTACTGAAATATTGCATATTTGTCATTAGCTTTTTAATTACATTATCTGTATCAGCCCAGCAGGTAGTCGTCACCGAACTACCTACCCAAAAGCTGTTACCGGTAGCACATATCCATCATATACTGCAAGACAGTGAGGGATATATGTGGTATGCGACAGAAGGAGGAGGTCTATGTCGTGACAATGGTTATCAGATTGATGTCTTCCGTTCCGACCTGAATACCCCTAACTTATTATCAAGTAACGATATCACCTGTCTGACAGAAGACAACAATCATCATATCTGGTTCGGGACCAAACGGGGACTATACAAACTGGATAAAAGAAATTACTCGATAACGGAAATAACGAACAAAGAACTTCAGCAACAAGCCATTAATGCCATTCGGGCCATCCATGACGGAACAATCTGGGTGGCGGCAGATGGCATGATCTACCATTACTCCAATGACAGCAAACTACTTGGCAGCTATCCCTCGCAATGGAAAGGACATAAACAAAATGTTTCAGACTTTTACGAGGACAGTAAACATACCCTTTGGATAATGCAATGGTGGGGAGGGCTTTTAGAATACCATCCTGCAACAGATCACTTCTTACCACATCCATGGACATGCGGCGCATCACCTACACAAATGATAGAAGATGCACAGAATAACTGTTATTGGATAGCCACATGGGGAAAAGGAGTCGTGCGGTTTACTCCTTCTGCTAATATACAAACAGATACGGACAACTGCACATTGCAACCAGCCACTTTAGAAGGCAGTGAGCATAATCCACATAAAAGCCAGATACTGGGACTATTAAAAGACAGCAGACAAGGAGTATTGTGGGTTTCAGCCATGAATGACCTGTATGCTTATCAAATTATAAATAATAAACTTCATCCGGTTTCTACCGAAGCTTTCCTGCCTAAAGGCAAAAAGATACTGGACCGGATCATAGAAGACCGTTCCGGCAACGTATGGGTACCGGGATATTCTCCGCATTCATCCTTTCATTTGACTCCAATAAAATAAAACGCTATCCTACCCCCGCTATGTCTGCCATCACCGGCTACCCGGTGATGGCAGACAGGACTATCCGGGAAGAAGAGTATTACTGGATATGGCAGGGGAGAACAGGACTATCATTGTATCATCCGGCTTCTGAACAGATTTCTTTCGCCTCCGATTTTCCGAACGATACAGGCAAATACCATATTATAAAATGTATAGAGAAATGCCGGATACAACCGGGAATCTGGGCTGCCAGTGGAAATGCCTGTGTGGTACACCTACAGCATGAGAGCATGAAAATGAAATGCATACAAGAAATCCGTATTCCGGATGCCCGTCAGATTCGCGTGTTGCATGAAGACGACCAGGGGAACTTATGGATTGGAACAGAAAATGCAATCTATCAATATTCCATATCGGACGGGAATATGAGAAGAATTCATAAGGACACGGGCGCAATCAACGGTATAGCGATTTCTCCCGATAAAGCTATCTACTATATCACCGAAACGCTGGAATTCTCATGCCTTCCCCCGGATGGACAAGTACACTCCATCCACAAAGGTGAAAACTATTCTTCCATCATCATATCCCCCGACAATAAGATATGGACTGCCACACTAGAAGGAAATGTATATAGTTACCACCCACAATTGCAAACACTGGCCAAAGAAGACAATGCGTGTAATGCCAATGGAGATGCGGTTAAAAGTATGACCGTGGACAATCTCGGCCATTTATGGATATTGGCCGATCAGTATGTAAAAGAATATAATCCTAAAAATCATTCATTCAGAATCCTGTACAATTCAGACCGTTTCATTCAGGTAGATTACTTCCTTTCCATAGGGAAAATAGAAAACGGTACGATTTGCCTTGGAGGAATCGGCGCTTTTTGCCTTGCTACCCCATCGCCGGAATTAGACCAATCTCCCAACGACATAAAGCCGGTGATTTCATCTATCAAAACAGATGGAAACAGGCGAATCATGGGCATAGATACACAACTAATCGAACTGGCTCCCGACAATGTAAATATAGAACTCTCCTTTTCAACCCTTGAACACTTGCATGCCGGACAAATCAGTTATGCTTATCGCCTGAAAGGATGGGACACCAACTGGAATTATTTGCCACCGGGAATCAATACAGCCTATTTCACCAAACTCCCGAAAGGTAACTACACGCTGGAAATAAAAGCAACAGATATTCACGGCTGCTGGGCACAACCTGTCTCCTGTTTACAAATTCACCGTCTCCCCGCATGGTACGAGACCTGGTGGGCATATACACTGGGCATCATCTCCATCATTTTAGTCATGACAGGATCACTAAAGTTATACTTCAACCGCCTGCACAAAAAACAGAAAGAACAGATGGAAGAACAGCTGACGCAAATGAAATTCCGTTTCTTCACGAATATCAGTCATGAACTGCGTACTCCTCTGACACTCATCATCACTCCATTGAGCAGCCTGTTAACGGATATTCAGGACAGCAAATTGAAGCAACAATTATCTTCCATTTATCGCAACGCACAGGAATTACTTCAATTAGTAAACCAACTGCTCGACTTCCGGAAACTAGAAGTGCATGGTGAGAAACTACAGCTCATGAATGGAGAAATCTACGAATTTGTCTCATCAACTTGTGAAGTATTTGGAGCGTATGCCACCAATAAACAAATTGAATACTCTATCTTACTGCCACGACAAGGGGTACATATGTATTTTGACCGGGATAAGGTGCATCGTATCCTCTACAACTTACTGAATAATGCATTTAAATTTACTCCGCCCGGCGGAAGCATTACAGTTTCTGCGGATACCATAACCCAAGATGGAACACAGTATATATGCATTCGAATTGAAGATACAGGAAAAGGAATAGAGTCTGAAGCTCTTTCTCATATTTTCGATCGTTATTATCAGATCGACGCAAGCGAAAACAGACAAGCCACAGCAGGAAGCGGTATCGGGTTGCACATCGTCAAAGAGTATGTCAGTCTGCATCACGGATTCATTGAAGTGGACAGCAAAAGATATAAGGGAAGTGAATTCCGCATTTATCTCCCAACCCATCTGACAGATGAACGTTTATCGCCAAGAGAAGAGAGAGAAAGCAAGGAAGCAGTATCATCAAATAATCGCAGGACAATTCTTCTGGTAGAAGACAACGAAGAATTCCGCCGATTCATGTACCAGCAACTATCACAGGAATATCAGGTGTGGGAAGCTTCCAATGGAGAAGAGGCAGAAACCATCGCCAACGAAAAAGAAGTGGATATAGTGGTAAGTGACGTCATGATGCCGGGAATAGACGGGTTCGAATTATGTCATCGTCTGAAACAGAATGTCAAAACCTCCCACCTCTTCATCATACTGCTCACTGCCCGTACCGGCGACGAGAGTATATTGGAAGGTTATAAATCAGGAGCTGACTGTTATCTGACCAAGCCTTTCAACATGGAAATTCTGGACAATCGCATTCATCATCTGCTTGCACTGCAACAGAAGCGTAAACAGATATTCCTGACAGAAATAGAAGTGAATACGGAAGACCTGACCACTTCAAAAGTGGATGAAGAGTTCTTGAAAAAAGCGGTGGCATTCGTCGAGAAGAATCTGGATAACAACGATTATAGCGTAGAACTCTTCAGCGACGACATGTGTATGAGCCGAATGAATCTTTACCGTAAGCTTCAATCCATTACCGGACAAAAGCCGACAGAATTTATCCGAAGTATCCGGTTGAAGAAAGCAGCCCGGTTATTAACGGACACAGACCTGTCTATTGTTGAAATATCCGAAAAAGTAGGATTTGCCACCCCCAGTTATTTCAGCAAATGTTTTAAAGAAATGTTCGGAGTACTTCCTACTCAATATCATAAATAAGATATGTAAAGTCGACGAGTATAATTACATCAAACACCTGCTACAAATATGTCAGCATAGATTTTGATACATTTATTGCAGTAGTTTGTTACATTGTTGTTCTGCCGGATTGATGTTCTTCCCTACCTTTGTCCACATATCAAATGAATGACAAAAGCTATGGACAAACATTTCAGATTCTCAGCCATCTTATTGGCTATTTCTTTTTCCATGTTAAGTTTTACGACAAGCATTTCTGCTTCGGAACGTAAGATAAACATGAACCAACATTGGAAATTCTATCACGGATGCATTGCAAATGCCGAACAACCTTCCTTCAACGACAGCGGATGGAGAGTGCTTGACATTCCCCATGACTGGAGGGTGGAACCTCTACCCGTACAAAGAGAAGGTATAACCATCGGTCCTTTTTCCCGCATGAGCATAGGCGGACCGGATACCGGACAGACCGTAGGCGGTGAAGGATGGTACAGAAAAGAACTGATCCTCCAACCGGGAGATACGGACAAAATCCTCTCCCTCTATTTTGAAGGTGCTTACAACCAGACGGAAGTATGGATAAACGGACAAAAGGCATGTTTCAATGCCTACGGATATATTCCTTTCAGAATCGACATTAATAAATACTGTAATGCCCCCGGCATTCCCAATACAATCGCCGTAAAAGTCATTAATGAAGGACTGAACAGCCGCTGGTATGCAGGTTCCGGGATTTACCGCCATGTATGGTTGATAAAAACAGATAAAGTCCACTTAGACGAATGGGATACTTTCGTAGACGCTTCTAAAGTAGAAGGCAGAAAAGCAACAGTCAATCTTCACACCATTCTGCATAACGCCCATAAAGAAGAAGTTGTCAGTCATCTGAACGTGCGGATTCTTTCCCCGCAGGGCGCTGAAGTTTACTCTGCAACCCAACAGGTGAATATAGCAGGAGAAGGAAATACTCCCCTCTCCCTCTCCTTTGAAATCAAGAAACCGGAGTTATGGTCCGTCGATTCACCTCATTTATATACGGCCCATATTTCCGTCCGGTCAGACAAAGAGGAATCGGATCAGATAACGGTCCCTTTCGGCATACGTACCATTGAGTTCAATGCAAAAGAAGGATTCCTGCTAAATGGAAAACCACTGAAACTAAGAGGCGGTTGCCTGCACCATGACAATGGTCTGTTGGGTGCAGTAGCTCTCGACAGAGCAGAAGAACGCAAAGTAGAACTGATGAAAGCGAACGGATTCAATGCGGTCAGATGTTCTCATAATCTGCCTTCAGAATACTTCCTGCAAGCATGTGACAAACTGGGATTACTTGTTATTGACGAAGTATTCGACCAATGGCAACAAGCCAAACGTCCGCAGGATTATCACCAGTATTTCGACGAATGGAGCGAACATGACATGACAACCATGCTCCGCAGAGACAGAAACCATCCATCCATTATCATGTGGAGCATCGGTAATGAAATAGCCGAACGTGCAGACGAACCGACTGGAGAAGTGATTGCAAAGAAACTCATCGCAACCATTGAAAAATATGACACTACCCGCCCCTCTACCGCCGCAGTCAACGCATTTTGGGACAGAAGACATTTCAGCTGGGAAAAAGACTCGGAAAGAGCATTCCGCAATCTCGACGTTTCCGGCTACAACTATCAATGGAAAGAATACGAGAAAGATCACGCACGTTTTCCCGAACGAGTGATGTACGGCAGCGAATCTGTTCCCAAGGAAGCGGCACAAAACTGGAATCTGATTGACAAGAACCCCTATCTGATTGGAGACTTTGTGTGGACAGCCATCGATTATCTGGGTGAAGCCGGTTTGGCACATACTCTTGAACTCGCTCCCGGAGAACACAGTCCTCAATTCATGGGATGGCCCTGGTACAATGCCTGGTGCGGTGATATCGATCTCTGCGGAGATAAGAAACCACAATCTTACTATCGGGACATACTTTGGAACAGACGAGATATTTCATTGGCTGTTCAACCGCCTGTAGCCAATGGAAAAAGAGAAGATATCAACTATTGGGGATGGAAAAACGAACTGTTAAGCTGGAACTGGAAAGGCATGGAAGGCAAAACGATGACCGTACATGTTTATAGCCGTTCTCCCAAAGTACGACTGTATCTGAACAATCGCCTGATAGGTGAAAAGGAAACAACACCCGATACTTATACCGCTTCTTTTGAAGTTCCCTACGAACCGGGAGAATTAAAAGCCTGCAACGTGAAAGGAAAGAAAGAAACCGCTTCAGCAGCACTCAACACTGCCGGAAATCCGGCAAGTATCCGTCTGACTGCTGACCGATCTAAGATAAAAGCCGATAAAAATGATCTGGCATACGTAAAAATTGAAGTCTTGGATAAAGACGGAAGAGTCATTCCCGACTGTGAGATTCCTTTGGAGATCAAATCCGGCGGAAAAGGTTCGGTCATCGCTTCCGGAAACGGAAGTGCCGATGATATGAGAAGTTTCCGTTCCCTGACTCCCAAAACATTCCGTGGAAAAGCAATAGTTATCGTGCAACCCGATACACAAGAAGGAAACATTCATCTCACTGTCTCCGCAAAAGGATTGCCGGAGGCAAATATTTCCATAGAAACCTATGAATAATAACCAATAATGAATATATAGAAATATGAGGAACATCATTAGAAAAACAATCTTAATGAGTGGGATAGCATTGACACTCTCCATAAGCAATATATATGCACAATCCTACGAATGGATCAGCAGTACGGAAGGAAACACCTGGCAACAAGCCAAAATCAAACTACAGACGAAAGCCGCACAGGCTCCTGTGCTTGATATAGACGGTTCGGAAGACGGCACTACCTTCAAAGCTTGGGGAACATGCTTCAATGAGCTGGGATGGGACGCGCTTAACATGCTCCCAAGAACACAACAGGAAACAATTCTCCGGCAACTCTTTTCTCCCGAAGGAGACTTGAAATTCAATATGGGACGTTTTTCCATGAATGCCAATGACTACGCCCGTGACTGGTACAGTTGCGACGAAGTATCCGGTGACTTCCAGTTAAAGCATTTCAATATCAACCGGGATAAAACGACATTGATTCCTTTCATCAAAGCGGCACAACAGTATAATCCGAATATGACTTTCTGGACATCCCCCTGGTCACCTCCTTCCTGGATGAAGATTAACCATTATTATTCAGTACGTAGTGACCGTAATCAGAATCAGATGTCTCCGCTATCAGACGTAGCTCTGTTTGAAAATAACACCGAAAAGAGAGATGGAGTATTCCCACACCAATTGGCAGTGAACGATTACTTTATACAGGACCCGCGCTATCTGCAAACATACGCCAACTATTTCTGCAAATTCATTGACGCGTACAAAGAACAAGGCATTCCCGTTTCTATGGTCATGTTCCAGAACGAATCATGGAGTTACACAAACTATCCGGGCTGTGCCTGGACGCCGGAAGGTATTATCTGTTTCAATGTTGAGTATCTCGCTCCCACTTTAAAGAAGCGTCATCCGGAAGTTAAGGTGTATTTAGGCACCATCAATACCAACCGCTATGACATCATTGATCAGGTATTATCCGATCCGCGAATGCCGGAGACAATACAAGGAGTCGGCTTCCAGTGGGAAGGCGGGCAGATCCTGCCTCGTCTTCGTGCCAAATATCCGCAATACAAATATGTACAGACAGAAAGTGAGTGCGGCTGGGGCTCTTTTGACTGGAAAGCAGCCGAACATACCTTCGGTCTGATGAATCATTATCTGGGTAATGGTTGTGAAGAGTATACTTTCTGGAATGCGATTCTGTATGATGGAGGTTTCAGCGGTTGGGGCTGGAAACAAAATGCGCTGATTCATGTCGATTCAAAAGCCGGAACAGCCACATATACCCCTGAATATTATGCAGTAAAACATTATAGTCACTACATAACTCCAGGATCAAAGATACTGTCTTATAAAGCAGGCAAAGATGACAAGACACCGGTAATGATAGTTATGACTCCGCAAAAGAAGCAAGTAGTAATAGCCGGAAACTTCAATGGAGAAGCTAAGGAAGTGACTGTGAAATTGGGAAATCGCTATTTATGTGTTACCCTGCAGGCTCACTCACTGAATACATTCGTTGAAAAGTAAAAATCAAAAGGACGTTCCCGAGGGAAAAAGGGGAAATGTGGGAAACAGGAACGTCCTTGAATACATAATAATACAAAAACAGGGACTTTCACAAGGGCACATTTTTGTTTCTCACGTTATAAACATCTCCTTTTCATAAAGAAGTAGTGCATTAATCCGGGAGACATCATGAGAAGGATTATTATGATTGGATTCTTGTTTATTCAGCAATCTCTGTATTGACAAATATTCATCGCATTATAGTGATGACCGGTAAGCTGTCCGGATATAGGAGCCAATCACATTATCGTTATTAATCTCAATATATTTTTTCAGTAATTCCGTAAAACCGACTTTGATCTGCTCTACCGGCTTATCTGTACAAGTAGCAGAATATTCATCAACAGCCAGAAGAAAATCCTGCATCCGTTCATTCAGCAATGTGCCTTTTGTACAAACCACCTCAGAAATGCTAGCTTTGATAGTACCATTTTCAATCACTACAGGCAAACGGTATTCCAGTCCTGTCTTGCTAGCATGAATGGATAAAATTTTAATTACCGGTCTTTCTACATTGGTCGTGTCTGCAAAAGCAAACTTTCCATTTACAATTCTTGCACTGTCTATCAAACTGTTGGTTGAGGCATCTTTCATATAGACCATTTTCCCTTCAAATTCAGCCAGAGGTGCACTGCCTTCAATCTTATAACCTTTCATTTGAGAGCAAGCTCCCATCACCAATACCCCAATGAAAAAGGGTAATAGCTCCACATATCTTTTCATTGAACTCTTATTTCTTCTTGAAAGAAAGAAAAGCCGCCCGCCAATAGTCAGCAGAGCGGCTTTCACTTTTCATTTATACATTTGTATAATCATTTATCTTCAGAATCTGAATCCAAGCTTCACCATCGGCATTTCGAATATCTTGATGTTATGGTGACCAGCATTGTACTTATCAAACCCTTTCGGACAAATCTGTATCAGATCATAGCGGTAAGCCAGAGGTTGCATCTCGAAACCGAAAATAAATCCTTTGGCAATGCTATATTCGACACCTGCTACGGCAGCTACTTTGAAACCGTACATCTGCCCGGCTTTGCTTCCTGAGGTGTAAACCTGCGAAGGAAGTTCTTCCGAGTCGTCACTGTCCTTATAGGTATCTCCGGTATATGGTTCAGTTGTTTCAATGCGTGCCATCTGGAAGCCAAGCGCGCCTCCCAGGTATGGATGAATACGTTCGTTGCGAGTCTTGAAATAATAGTTAGAGCCGACAGACATATACCAGTTATTGGTCATCTGCGCATTGATATAGCTTTGCGCAGGGATAATCATATCGGGTACACTGTTATCTCCTTCTACATAGTCTTTTTTGGGAGTCAGGCTGATATTCATGCTGAACTGAAAATTAAGATCCCAGTTGTCAGACAGAAAATATTTTCCTTCGATTCCGGCTATATTGACCAGACTATTATTGTTCAGACTACCGATGTTCAGATAGCGGTTCAGATTGCCGGAGTTATCCGTTCCTCCATTGGGAAGTCCGACTACTCCTTCGGTATTAGTAAACTTGGGCAGCAGGTAAGAAGTGTTCTCATTAAAGAACTTCCCGCTACCAAGTAAAACCGAAACCTGCCACTGTCCTTTCTTCGGGGCAAACGACGCATCATCACTGCTGCTGTAACGCTGCGCCAATGAAGGCGCAGCTGTTATACAGGTCAGCAAAAGTAATGTGCATAGTTTCTTTATCATCTTGTTACTTTTACGTGATTAAGAAATTACTTACTCAAGGTTTCCAATACAGCCTTAACTTGTGCAAGAGCAGTATCATAGATTGCTTTCGCTACATCATAAGCTTCTTGAGCTGTTTCCAAAGCAAGTTTCTTCTGTTCTATTACATAAGCTTCCTTATATTCACCCTTGTTGAACAGTTCAATGCTCTTTTCTGCTGCAGTAACCTTCTGTTTAGCTTCTTCAACTGATTTTTCCTGAGTAGCAACTTCATTCTTCCAATAATTCAGAACAGATTCTACAGTTACCACAGTACCAGTGACTACACCACCGTTGATACCATCAATCTGATCTTGAACAACACTAATCAAGCCATCGTAATCTTGGATCAATTCAGCAAACTTCTTACTATTAGCCTCAGCTTCAGCAGTCAATGCATCTTGTTCCTCTTGTGCTTTCTTCACCTCTTCTTTAGCAGTCTTCAGAGCAATACGAGTCTCGTCAGCTTTTGCAATAAACGGATCCATTAAAGCTGTATTCGTATTTATTTCTGCATTCAGATCGGCAAGTACACCTTCCATTTGAGCCTTCAATGGTTTAATCAAGTCGGCAGCAGCAATCATATCTTTGCAAGTCTGTACATCGTCATTAGCAGCCATCATAGCTCCCAAAGTACCAAAGTCAGTCAAAACAGCACTATTATTCTGCTTAATATAAGCGCGGACCATTGCTTCTGTTACTTCAACAAGTCTGTCTTCGCCAGGAATCACAGTACCAAAAGTAGCATCAGAGGTATACTCTAAAGTATCTTCAGCTGTATTGCGATCTAACTTAGTTGCACTTAATTTAGTAAACTCATCTGCAGAAATATCAGAGCGTAATGCCTGCATGTGGCCAGTTTTCTTACCATCTTTTTCCTCTTCTTTATAGAAAACATCTTTGCCTGTCATATCTTCAACACTAACTGTATTAGCCAGTATCTGACCGTAAGGATTAGCAGCAAGAGCAGAATAAGTACTAATTGCAGGAGCCACCTTAGCAACAGCAGTAGCAGCCTTTCCAGCAGCTTTAACCAATGCAGCTTTAGCCTTTTCTACTTTCTTATCTTTATCATCAGCAAGAGCTTGATTTCCTGCAGCTTCACCTTTGGCAGCCAAATCAGCAACAGTCTGATCAAGTTTCAGCCATTCAGCCAAAGTAGCATTAGCATCAGCCTTTGCTTTAGCTTGTTTCACTGTATCGTCCAATATAGCTTCCAGTTTGCTGGTAGTTTGTTCAGCAGGAGTCAATGCCTCCCATGCAGCCTTACTAGTAGGAGACAATGCGGTAATCATATTGTCACGGTATGTTTTCTCCAATACCGAAGCTTTTTCTTTTTCTACAGCAGCATCATAAGCAGCTTGATATACGGCATCCCATGCACTATTATAAGCTTTCACTGCAGATTCTACTGCGGCATAAGAAGAATTATAAGCATCTGTCACCTCTTTCAAATCAGTAGTTGGTACTGTAGTTGCTGTACCTTTTACCGCTTTTGCAGAAATTTCCCAGTTAGCTTTATCTTTTTCAAATTTTTCTTTAGCATCTTTGGCTGCCTTTTCTTTTTCTGCCAAAGTCAACTTATTCCATTCAACTCCATTTTCGTCTACAGAATATTTACCTAAAGCATCAATCCAGGCATTCACTTTCATCAGAGTAAGAGATGCCTTACTAGTTCTGGCTGTTACATCTTCTATCTTCAAATCGGCATTGTACTCAGTTTGCGTATACTGAACAGCCAGATAATCAAACACACCTGTACTAACAGTATATCCATCTAAAGATGTAAAATCATTGCTACTACTAAATAATGTCCTCAATCCTTCATTAATAGGTTCAGATTTATAAGCTGCAATATCAAGCTGAGTATTAACCTGTGTTGTAGAGTCTGCTACAGCTTTATCATATGCCTCTTTAGCAGCTTTACGCGCTTTTATCTTTTCGGCTACTTTTTGTTCTGCAGCTTTATAATCTGCGGAAGTCTTAATAGTAGCGATCTCAACATCAGCTTTGCTCTTTTCACTTTCATATTCAGATTTCTTCTTCTTCAGATCCAGAATCTTATCATCCCATGCAGCTGCATCAAAGTCTTCTGCCAAAGCTAACATATTATTTTTCTCATCCAATAAAATTTCTGCTTTTTCAACTGCAATCTGTGCCAACTTCAATTCAGCCTGCAAGCTAGCTAATGTCGGAAGATCAGGATTAACCAATGCATCATAATAATTATCCTGAGCTGTCTTTAAAGCATCGTAATATTGGTTCAGGCTAGCAGAAGCAACATAAAGTCTTTGCTGTGCTTTATCAATAATAGCTTTTTCTCCATCAGAAAGCAGAAGTTTTCCTGCTTCAATCAGTTTCATTGCATTATCATAAGCTTCTTGTGCCTGTGCAGTCTGAGTCTGATAGTTCAACATAGCTGCTTTGAAGATTTCAGCTTCTTCAGCCATTTTATTTTCCCAGTAAGCTTTGTCTCTGTTAGCTTCAGCAATCTTAGCTTCCGCCTCAGCTTTTGCTTGTTCGGTAGCAGCTTGTGCGCGTTCTACTTCCAGTTCTTTCAGTTTCACGTCTAAAGCATGCATCTGAACATCGTACTCTTTGTACTGATTATCCAATTCTTTAGATTTGTTTACCAGTTCCTGATAAGCCACCTGTGCTTTTTGCCATTCCACTTCCACCAGCTTTACCGCAGCCTGTGCCTTAATCAGTTCTGATTTTGCTCCCCGCAGATCAACGATACCTTCCGGTTCATCGGTATCAATACATCCCGTGAATGTAGCTGTCGTACCCGCCATTAGCAAGGTTGCGACCAAATACGTCCATTTTCTCATAAAAGTAAATTAAATGTTATACAATTAATAAATAAAAAATTTGTTTGCTGTCATTTCATAATCCATCTCATCTTGGTGGTCTGTCTTTCTGTTACTTCTTAGGTAACGGGAAAGCATGTATTTCCACCCCGACAGAGGTGTCTGCGGGCTACATTCATTAAATAAGTGAAGAATATTTTTAACCCCTGCTCTCAGACGATGGCAGAGGGGAGGGAAATCTTTTGCAAAAATTAAAGACCAGGTCGTGTTCTTCTCAAAAAATCCGCAGTTTTATTCTGTGTGTTTCCTTTTTTTAGTAGTTTATCAGAAAAAATATCATTTTTGTTTGCATGTTTTCCAAAATATGTTCATATTTGCAGCGTCTTTTCTTCCCGTTACCTACAAAGTAACACTACTCTAATTCAAGAATTTACTACTCAAAAAAGTCTTTCTTAAAGAAGAAATTACCGTCACATTCGCTTCATCAATTTTCTTATTCTTAAAAGGCTTCAGATACGTCTCTGTTACGGTGATGGAAGAATGTCCCATTGCTTCAGAAATGACGCCGGGATGTATCTCACAATAGTATGCCATCGTAGCCCAAGTGTGGCGGGCGGTGTATGAGCTTAATTCTGAAGTCAATCCCAAAACCTGTTTCAAAATCATTAACTGATAATTAAAATTGCGTAATGCCAGCTGATATTCTTTATAAGAAGTTTCCGTCCCTTCCTCACTGGAGATCAACGAAAAAAGATAAGGAGAAGCCGGATCTGTATTCATATACCTTTTTATTAGCTTCATAGCTTCCGGCACGAGTGTTACAGTCAGAAGTTTGCCAGTCTTTCTGCGACGGTAAGTGATTGCGTTTCCATCCATATCCTTTTTTTTCAAATAGGCAAGGTCTACAAATGGTATCCCACGAAGTAAAAACATTAAAAAGAAAAGGCCACGCGTGCGCTGTAAATCTTTGTTCTCCAGACATAATCGTTTCGGAAGTTCTTTCATCAGGCGTCCCATATCTTCCTTATCCAGTGCCCGCTTCCTGTCCGCACGTGTTCCTGTATAGACATACCGGAAATGATGAGGCACATAAGGCGCAATATGACGGTCGACTGCCCGGTTATACACTGCCCGCAACGTACGCATGTAGGTAGAAACGGTATTCCAACTACAATTTTTCCTCCGCAAATACGATTCGAAACTTTTAAGAAACTCCTGAGTAACTTTCCTGAAAGGAAGTTTATCACTTCCATGAAATGCAACCACAGCACTCAAACTACTCCTGTAAATATGAGCAGTGCCATAATTCCCACTTTCCCGTAGCCCATTGGCTACTTCCTTCATAAATGAAATTAAATTCCCCATCTTCTATTAATTTAAATAATACTTTAAAAGGCTTTTCTGAAGAAGTTTGTTCCCTTTTCCCATACTTCCTGAAAACAGTGCCTTTTCTTTCCATTTCCCAAAACTATGAATTACAAATATAACGATATAATTGTTCAGTATACCATAAAAAAACAGTTTTAGGAATACATAAAGAGATAACCGGACTAATCACTCTTAAAATAAAAATGGGACGTTCCCAGGGAAAAAGGGGAAATCAGGAACGTCCCTTGGGTATAGAGAGTTAGTAAAAGCCCGGTCTTTCACAAGTGCAGACCTTTTCTCTCTTCACTAAAATAAACTAAGGACATAGTGGGGAAAATCCTTAGTGGGAAACACGATTATAAACCTCTTCACAGAGATATATAACCGAAAAGTAGTCATATTCAATCACTACATATTGAAAATACAACAATTTTTCATGTGTTATATTCTACCTACTTTCTATTCGGCAATACAAATACTTACCCGGTTTTCTTCGGGTGTTTTGTATGGCTGAACAGTGTCACCTTTAGAATCAACAATCATCCTATCGGTGCTTATTCCTCTTGCCTTCAAAGCATCGGCAACGTTAACAGCCCTTTTCTCGGACAATGCTTTATTGATTCGCGCATTACCGGTATTCACATCAGCGTAACCGGTCACCTGTACTTTTGCTGATGGATTCTTCTGCAAGTATTCTGCCAATCTATCAATCTTTGGCTTTTGGTCATCTTGAATACGTGCCGAATTCAAAGCAAAAAAGATATCTTGTTTCATTGGCTGTACTGCTACCACTTCCTTCTTTGGCTGTGGCTGTTCTATCACAGGAGCAGGCTTCGGTTGTTCCACTACAACCGGTTCCGGTTCGTAATATACAGGCTTGGTTTCTTTATATCCTTTGCCGAACTTAATATTCAAGCCAACCAAAGCATTAAACTGCCAGTCGGAGTTTCCTGCTTTCTTGGAATTAAACTTATCAGAAAGAATATTTGCATTACCTTCAATATTGATAGCCAAACGATCATTCAGACGTAAATTGCATCCTAAGCCCAGACGTCCGGCCACAAGAAACTTTCCTTCCGTCCAAAGATAATCCATTTTGTAACCGTTTGCATCAATTGCAACCGCTTCATCATTATCAAAACCACGATTAAGACCTATACCTGCAAAAACATAGCCATTGAATACCCGTTTGGGGTTGAAGCCACAAAACAACGTACTCAAGTCTGATATAATATCAGCATTGCCTTGCAAATATTTATACTGGTAGTCTTGTTGTGGAGTAACCCAACGACCTTTCGCCTGCCATCCGCTGCCTCCTACCCGTGCACTCCACGCAGGGGCAAACTGATAACCGATATTAACAGCAGCAGCCGGAGAAATAAGATCAAAAAACTTAGCTTCTCCAACTGTATGGGCAGCACCTGCCTGCACTTGCATAAACCAATGAGGTTTAAATTCTATTTTACCTTCCTCTTTGATTTTCTGTTCCTGCGCAAAAGATACTGTTCCACCTAAAGCTAAGACAAATGCAGTCAACCACAGTTTCTTTCTATTCATACTTATCTCTTTTCTTTTAAAGAGAGAGCATCCCTGCTGAATCAAAAGGGATGCTCTCAGTTTAGAGTTATTCATAAGTCCGGGTTTTCACCCCAACGAGATTATTCTCTGTTTTGAACTACTGTTACTGTCTCTTTTTAAGCGGAGCATCAACTTTGCATTGACTTGTTGCACCCCATTTATCCAGAACAGACAAAGTAACATAACTATCAGTTGCCGCTACATCATTCTTGATGTCAGTTACACTCGTTTTCAAAGCAATTGTAACCTTGTCACCTGCCTTAATTTCAACAGGTTCGGTACCTTCGTGCAGAACTCCCGTTCCTACTACTTGAATTGTCATATATCCGGCAGCAACCTCACTTAATGCCACTGTGTATTTGCTGACTCTGGTTTCAGTAGCCCAATTGATATAAGTATTACCACTCATATTTACATCTTGCCACTTAATATCAGTATTGTTCATTGTAAAGTCAAAGCTCTTCTTATCCAAAGACAGAGACTTGCCAGTAATACCCTTCTGCTTACCTTCTTTGATCGGTGACTTAATAGTCAAATTGTAAGTATAGCTATAAGTAGCCAAACGTTCATTGTTAAACGGATGATAAGTAGAGACAAACTTACGTGCAGAGTATGCACCTGCATTATCTTCGTCAGCTACGCCGTCAGCTTCTTTAACATCCTTCATTGGGTCTACACTTATCGCATCTGTTGCACCAGTCAACCATGCAGCAGCTTTCACACCATTGAATGTAGGTACTGTTTCTTCAAATGTGATACATTGAGCATCCGCTGCAGATACACTGAATAGTTTATTCAGGTTATACAGGATCTTATCACCAGCACCATTCAATTCACCAAAAGCAGTAGCTTCAGTCTTAGTAGCATCGAAATATGCTGATAACGGTTCAAACTTAAAGATTGCATCATTATCTTGTTTAACTACAACTTTAAACTTAGTAGAATATACAACCTTATTGTTATCCTTCGTATCTACAATATTCAATGTTACATCGTGAGATGTTGCAGCTACCTTAGCAGGGTTAAAGCGAGCTACCACGCTAAACGTTATACCCTTAGCATAATCATCTACAGTATTAATTGTGATAGGTTCACCATCAATATCAGCAGCATGCAGTTCGAATTGGATGCTCTTATCAGCAAAATTATATTCCCAATCTTTACCATTGACACGGATCTTACCGTCAGTATAAGCTATTTCTTTGAGCTGAATATTATAACGGCCTTGTCTGAGCAAGTCTTTCATAGCTGTCACATCAGAAGAAGTCCATTGGTTCTTCACATCCGGTGTGATAGTCCATTCCATGTCAGCTACAGTTACATCAACTACAATGTTCTTGAAATCAATATTCATGGTAGTAGTTGCCGTTGTTCCATCTGTTTTCAGATAATGAATAGTCACAGGCATTCTTCCTTCTTTTTCTGCATAAATTGTTCTGGCATCCGCATCAAGTTTGACACCTAATAATTCTGCAGTATTTCTATCAGCACCTTCAATAGTATAATAGAAATCAACAGCTGCATTCATTCTGTCCCCAACCAGTTCATCCAAACTATGTACCGTACGATAAACAGCATCTACACTAGGACCAGTACATGACATTGCCTGCATTTTAGCCGTCACTTTTACAGCATAGTCTGATATAATTTCATTTCCAAAAGCATCTTTTGTTGTTAAAGCATATGCAATATCATTGCTGCCTGGAAGATCACTGTAAGCTACTCCGTCAGCAACAGCAATACTTAAATCGAACACACCCTTATTAGGTGTTTTATCTGCACGAGTTAACGGTTTTTCGCTTACGTTCTGAGCAACTTCAGCGATTGTATAGTTTGTATTGCCTTTAGAATCTGTCAAATCAAGAGAATATGCACTAAGATCAAGATCTACCGGATTAATTAATGCATTAATTGTAGCTCCTTTAGAAGTCAATAAATCACCGGCAATATATTTTTTTCCGTTGAATTCAAAATCTTTGGGAACACGTCCATAATACATATTAACAGTAGTAGCAGTAGTCGGGGTCTCTATTTTATTACCAATAAGCGTTACTACTTTCATGCTTGAAATTTTGTCAGCAGACGGCAAAATAACAGTCTGGTCAGTATATGAACCATCCGCATTCTGAGCTCCTACGTGAAGTACCCAATTCGGGCGGTCTGTTCCTTTTACAATATATACACTTGTCTGTGCGTAAGCTCCTTGTACAAGTTTACCATTACCACCTTCTGCAGTTGCATCCCAAAAGTACCAATATCCATCTTCACCGATAAAAGGCGATTGTCCGTCTTTACCATCCTTTCCATTTTCTCCTTTTGCAAACCATCCGGTAGGTTCGTTATCGATCAGCCATTCGCCGGTTTTCTCATCAATAGTAACTTTTGAGCCTGGAGCGCCATCAGCACCTGCTGCTCCCGGAGTACCAGCCGCACCTGTATCTCCTTTGTCTCCCTTATCTCCCTTGTCACCTTTGGCACCACTTACGATTTCATAAGATTTTTCATCGTTAAATGTAATCTTGAATCCCCCTGCAATAGATTCCACATTTGTAACCCACTTACCACTATCTACAAACTTCTGCAAACTTTCGATACTAGCTTTGTTTGCGTCAATCTGAGTTTGCAGATTGTCTATGTCATCATCGTAGTCCTTACAGCCTACGTAGGTGACAGTTGAAAGCGCTAATGCTCCGAAAAACATCACTCTAATAAATTTTTTCTTCATAACTACTTAAAAATTACATTAATAATATATTATTAAACACTAAGTTTCAATAACACCTTCCCGTTACTTTGTAGGTAACAGGAAAGCATGTTTTTCCACCCCGACAGAGGTGTCTGCGGGCTACATTCATTAAATAAGTAAAGAATATTTTTAACCCCTGCTCTCAGACGATGGCAGAGGGGAGGGAAATCTTTTGCAAAAATTAAAGACCAGGTCGTGTTCTTCTCAAAAAATCCGCAGTTTTATTCTGTGTGTTTCCTTTTTTTAGTAGTTTATCAGAAAAAATATCATTTTTGTTTGCATGTTTTCCAAAATATGTTCATATTTGCAGCGTCTTTTCTTCCCGTTACCTACAAAGTAACACTACTCTAATTCAAGAATTTACTACTCAAAAAAGTCTTTCTTAAAGAAGAAATTACCGTCACATTCGCTTCATCAATTTTCTTATTCTTAAAAGGCTTCAGATACGTCTCTGTTACGGTGATGGAAGAATGTCCCATTGCTTCAGAAATGACGCCGGGATGTATCTCACAATAGTATGCCATCGTAGCCCAAGTGTGGCGGGCGGTGTATGAGCTTAATTCTGAAGTCAATCCCAAAACCTGTTTCAAAATCATTAACTGATAATTAAAATTACGCAGTGCCAGCTGATATTCTTTATAGGCTGCTTCTGTCCCTTCTCCACTGGTAATCAGTGAAAAAAGATAAGGAGAAGCCGGATCGGTGTTCATATACCGCTTTATCAGCTTCATGGCTTCCGGCACCAGAGTTACGGTCAATAATCTACCGGTCTTTCTACGACGGTAAGTGATTGTGTTTCCATCCATATCGTGCTTTTTCAGATAGGCAAGGTCCACAAACGGAATTCCACGAAGTAAAAACATCAAAAAGAATAGCGCACGCGTACGCTGCAACTCTTTATTTTCCTGACACAATCGTTTCGGAAGTTCTTTCATCAAACGTTCCATATCTTCCTTATCGAGTGCACGTTTCCTGTCCGCGCGCGTTCCTGTATAAACATACCGGAAGTGATGGGGCACATAAGGCGCAATATGGCGGTCGACCGCCCGGTTATACACTGCCCGCAATGTACGCATGTAGGTAGAAACGGTATTCCAACTACAATTTCTTCCCCGCAAATACGATTCGAAACTTTTAAGAAACTCCTGAGTAACTTTCCTGAAAGGAAGTTTATCACTTCCATGGAATGAAATGACAGCACTCATGCTACTTCTGTAAATGTGGGCAGTCCCATAATTCCCACTTTCCCGCAGCCCATTGGCTACTTCTTTCATAAATGAAATTAAATTCCCCATTTTTCTACTAGTTAAGATAATACTAAAGACCATTTTTGAAGAAGTTAATTCCCTTTCCCGCAACTTCTCCAACGGTACCTTTACTTTCTATTCTCCAAATATTAATAAGACAAAGATAGAGATAAATTTGTTCGGTATCAGATCAGCTACATCAAAAGGTGCATTTACTAGCAAAGTACTGACACTTCGCATTCAGCCCTTTCAGCTTCATTCGCAAATGCCTTCATAGAAGGGGATAGCGGCTGAATGCAGAAAATAGCTGTATAATAGCACGGAGTAAAAGTAGTACATCTTTCATGCAAATGTTGTACATCTCCGACTCAAACGTAGTACTAGCACCATACAACTTAAGTACTTCTCACAAGCAAGTCTTGTACTTATCCGGAAGTACTCTTATAGGAGTTTCCAAGTTGTAATTCACCTGTTCATCAAACATTGGGTATTTCTGCAAAAAAAGAGACGAATAAAGAATGAAATACGGAGTATCTCAAAGTAAAAACGCTGATTTTCTTTTTAAATCCGTACTTTTGCAGACAGGTTTGTTTCCTGCAAACTTGCTGAAACGCATCTTTTAGAATCTGATTAATTAAATGAAGGTAGTATTATGGCAGAGCAGAATCACATTATCCTGATTAAAAACATGGTTTGCAACCGTTGTGTACTGGTTGTAACGGAAATGCTCAAAGGACTGCACCTCACTCCTCTCAATGTGGAACTGGGCAAGGCTGTCGTACAAGAGGAGCTAAAACCCGATGATTGGAAAAACATCAAAGAGGCGCTCGAAAAATACGGATTCGAATGGATTGACGATAAACGTATGCGCATCATCGAACAGATTCGGACTGCAATCATCGAATTGGTACATTACGAAGATAATGCCTCCAAACTTAAATTGTCCGAATACTTAAAAGAGAAATGCCACTACGACTATAGTTTTCTGAGCAAATTGTTTTCCGAAGTCAACGGAGTCAGCATAGAGAAGTACTATATTGCCCAGAAAGTGGAACGAATCAAAGAGTTGCTTATCTACGATGAACTCTCCATCAGTGAAATAGCCGACCTGCTGCAATACTCAAGCGTTGCACATCTGAGTACACAATTTCGTAATGTGACCGGTATGACACCCAGCCAGTTCAAGCAGCTCAAGGAACATAAACGGGAACCGTTGGATGAAATATAAGATATAAATCATATCCATAATTCTGTAACAACCCTCCGCATCTTACGCCTTACCTTTGCAAAGAATAAAAAAAGGGAAAGCGTATGAAAACTAAAAAAACATATCAGATCACAGGAATGAGCTGCGCGTCATGTGCAGCCAGAATAGATAAGGTACTAAATGCCCAGCCGGGCGTATGCGAAGCAACTATCAATTATGCAACAGCCAGCGCACAGGTAGTTTATGATTCTGACGAATGTTCGGATCAGTCATTGAAAACAGCGGTACAGAATGCCGGATACGATTTGCTGACAGATACAGGCAATGACACCAACGAAGAGGCGGAACAAGCACATGCGAAAAGGTACCGGTCACTGAAAACCCAAACAATCGGAGCGGTAGCATTGGCAGTGCCTGTTATGGTAATCAGCATGTGGTTTTCCGAGCTCACACTGATGAAATATATAGTGTGGATTCTATCTACAATCGTGGTTCTGGGCTTCGGACGCAGTTTCTACGTCCATGCGTGGAAACAATTAAAACATGGATCTTCAAACATGGATACACTGGTAGCCATCAGCACCGGAATAGCTTATCTGTTCAGTGTATTCAACCTGCTTTTCCCCGATTTCTGGTTATCGCGAGGCGTAGCTCCGCATCTTTACTTTGAGGCGGCAAGTATGATTATCGCCTTCATCCTGCTAGGCAGATTACTGGAAGAACGGGCTAAACAAAACACATCGACCGCCATCAAAAAGCTGATAGGGCTACAGCCTAAAACCGTCACTATCATCACCGAATCGGGCGAACGGACTGTTCCGATTGAAAAAGCCCGTATCGGCGATATCATTGCCGTCAAGCCGGGAGAACGCATAGCAGTAGACGGAACAGTGACAATCGGCGAATCGTACGTAGATGAAAGTATGCTGAGCGGTGAACCGGTAGCGGTACACAAGCAGACCGGCGAAAAGGTATATGCAGGTACTATCAATCAGAAAGGAGCTTTTCGTTTCAGGACGGATAAGACAGGATCGGACACGATGCTGGCACAGATTATCCGCATGGTACAGGATGCGCAGGGAAGTAAAGCGCCGGTCCAGAAGCTGGTAGATAAAATCGCAGGAATCTTTGTACCTGTCATTATAGGAATAGCGGTTCTGTCGTTTATCATCTGGATATTGTTTGCACCTACGGAAGGCTTCACACACGGACTGCTGGCAATGGTTACCGTACTCATAATTGCCTGTCCCTGCGCATTGGGACTGGCCACTCCGACGGCACTGATTGTAGGAATAGGCAAGGGAGCGGAACAGGGAATCCTGATAAAAGATGCCACCAGCCTGGAAGTCGCACGGAAGATAGATGCAGTGGTGCTCGATAAAACCGGGACCATCACCGAAGGTCATCCCATTGTTGTAAACAGCTTATGGAGCAAAGGAACGGAAGAGACCGGAAATATATTATATAGTCTGGAACGTTTGTCCGAACATCCGCTTGCGGAAGCTGTTGTAAATGAATGGAAGAATGAGACAGCCATCCCCGTCACAGGTTTTGAGAATATCCCGGGAAAAGGTATAAAAGGAACGGTCGATAATGAAACCTATTATGTGGGAAACTCTGATTTACTGATTGCCAACGGAGTTTATCCGGATGAAGAATTACAGCAACAGGCAGACATCTGGCATAAAGAGGCAAAAACGGTTATCTGGTTTGGTCATTCTACGAAAGCAATAGCGGTGATCGCTATAACAGATCAGATGAAATCGACTTCAAAAGAAGCCATCCGCAGATTACGGAAAATGGGAATTACAGTCTACATGCTGACAGGAGACAATGAAGACACCGCCAGAGAAATAGCGCAGAAGGCAGCTATCGGACATTATAAGTCAAGTGTACTTCCACAGGACAAGGCTCTCTTTATAAAGCAATTGCAACAGGAGGGCAAGAAGGTGGCGATGGTAGGCGATGGTATTAATGACAGCGCAGCTCTGGCACAGGCAGACCTGAGTATCGCCATGGGAAAAGGAAGTGACATAGCAATGGATACCGCAATGATTACTATCCTGTCGTCCGATCTGATGAAAATCCCGGAAACGATTCGCTTATCCCAGCTCACGGTGAGAACCATTCATCAGAACCTATTCTGGGCATTTATATATAATCTGATTGGAGTGCCCATTGCGGCAGGTATCCTCTACCCGCTTAACGGATTCCTTCTGAATCCGATGATTGGAGGTGCTGCCATGGCATTCAGCAGCGTAAGTGTGGTGGTCAACAGCCTGCGTCTGAAAGGGAAGAAAATCCAGAGAAAGACAGAGGTGCCACCAGCAGAAAAAGAAGTGGTACCCATCAATGAAGTTGAACCAATAAATAAAGAAAACATGAAGAAGAATTTTAAAGTAGAAGGAATGATGTGCAACAACTGTCGCACACATGTCGAAAAAGCACTTAACAGCATCGATGGAGTAAAAGCCGTCGTAACACTGAACCCTCCGGTAGCTACTGTTGAGTTCGATAAAGACGAAATGCCGCTTGAAGAGTTGCAACAAGTCGTATCAGATAAAGCCGGAGATTATCAGTTACATGAATAACCGGATGATCATAAAAAGGCGTGCGCTGTTAATAACAGGCACGCCTTTTCTCTAATACACAAACATTGAATTTATCAGTATTTAGGTGCCCGTCAATATAACGAATACCATCCACTTAAAAAAGTCCTCGTAAAAGCGCATACATGCCTCTTTACATTCTACCGCCGCCCAAAGCCTGATACAAAGTAATCACACCCTGGATTTCGGTGAAGCGATTCGCTACTTTAGAAAGTTTTGCATTCAACAGCGTCTGTTGGGCTGTCAACACTTCCAGATAAGTGGTGTCTCCATGTTTCATCAGAAGGCTGGTACTCTTGGCTGCCGTCTGCAAAGAAGTAACCTGCTTGTCGTAGAAAGCGGCCTTGTCCCGCGCTGTCTGATATTGCACCAGTGCTTCGTTGACTTCCACTCCCGCATTCAGCAGTGTCTGTTCGAAGCTGAGGCGGGCTTCTTCCTGTTGTGCTTTCGCTATTTTCAGCTGGGCAATGTTAGCCCCTTTATTAAATAAAGGTTGTGTCAGAGAAGCCACGGCAGAAGCGAGAAACTTACCCGGATTGATAATCATGCTTCCGGCGCTGTTAGTCCATCCGGCACTGCCACTCAACGTGATAGAAGGATAGAAAGCGGCACGGGCAGCATTCGTTGTATAGAAAGCCTGTGCTAGTGAGAACTCCGCACTACGCACATCCGGACGATTGGAAAGCATCTGCAGAGGAATACCTACGGAGAAGTCTTCCGGCAACTGCTGGTTTTCCAGTTTTCCACGCTGTATGCCGTGAGGTGTTTCCGCCAACAGCAAAGCCATTGAGTTTTCCGCCTGGTTGATTTGTTCTTTCAAATCGAGCACCGTCGTACAGATATTATAATAGGTAGCCTCTGTCTGTGCCAGTCCTGCCTCGTTCATCATACCGGCATTCTTCATGGCACGGGCCACTCTCACGCTCTCTTTCCAGGCCGATTCGGTAGCAGCTGCAATCTCGTATTGAGAATCAAGCATCAGCAAAGTATAATAAGTATTTGCCACGGAAGATACCAGTTGTGTCTTCACTGCCTGTTCATACTCCTTGCTCTGTTCGTAAGCGGCTTTTGCACGGCGTTTGGCTGTAGTCACTTTTCCAAAGATATCCAGTTCCCACGAAGCAGTCACCGGCAACGAATAAGTCTGCGTAGCCTTTCCACGGTCGAAGCTGCTCACAGCCCCTTCCGGAGCCAGAAACAACGAAGGCAGATAAGATAACTTGGATGTCATCAGCGATGCCTCCGCTTCCTTCACACGCAGATGAGCAGTCTGCATATCGGTGTTGCGTACCAAAGCCGAATCAATGAGATTCTGTAAATATGGATCGGTAAACACCTCTTTCCACGAGAGGTTTCCGAAGTTTGCCGTATCGGTGGCAGCGACTGTCTCGCTGCCGTAGAGTCCCTCGGGAACTTCCGATACCGGTTTGTATTTATTGTATATACCGCAACTGCTTAGTACCAGCGTTGCTGCGGATAAGATGATTATTTTCTTCATTATCAATTATTCCTTTCCTGCTTTAGACTTCTCTTCTTCACTTACTTTGATTTCTGTCTCAATCTGCCAGTCTTCCGTAGGGGCACTCTGCACAGGGCGCAAACGTTCCTGTAACCACTGGAAGGCAATAAACAAGGTAGGCACGATGAATAGCAATGCCAATGTACCGATAGTCATACCACCGACTACACCTGTACCCAACGAACGGTTACCGTTTGCTCCTACCCCACTGGACATCATCAGAGGGAACAGACCGAAAATCATCGTCAACGCTGTCATCAGAATCGGACGGAGACGGGCTTTAGCCGCACTGACAGCAGAAGCAATCAGTCCCATACCTGCCTTACGACGTTCCGCCGCATATTCCGTCAGCAGGATAGCTGTCTTAGCCAGCAGACCGATCAGCATAATCAAACCTGTCTGCAAGTAAATGTTATTCTCCAGTCCGAACATCCATGCGAAGAGGAAGCTTCCCATCAATCCGCAAGGTACGCTCAGAAGAACGGCGAACGGAATAATAAAGCTCTCATACAACGCACTCAGGATGAGGTAGATCATCAGGAAGCAAATTCCGAAGATGATCACCGTCGTACCACTCTGCTGGTTCTCTTCACGGGTGATGCCTCCGTAATCATAGCCATACCCCTTCGGAAGAGCCTGTACCGCCGTTTCCTGCACGGCTTTGATAGCATCACCGGTACTGTATCCGTCTGCCGGCATCGCATTCACCGCAATAGAGTTGTACATATTGAAGCGGCTCAGCGACTCTGCACCGTAACTGCGTGTCAACGTTACGAACTGGCTCAGCGGTGCCATCTCACCATTCGACATACGTACAAAAGCATTATCCAGTGAAGATTCGTCCAGACGGAATTGAGGGTCAGCCTGAATCATCACCCTGTATACTTTAGAGAAACGATTGAAGTTGGACACATACTGACCACCATAATAGCCCGACAATGTGCTCAGCACAGCATCCGGTGTAATACCTGCCCGTTTACACTTGGCAGCATCCACCTCTACCATCCATTGCGGATAGCGTACGTCGAACGTAGAATATGCCATCGCAATCTCCGGACGCTGGTTCAATGCACCCAGATATTGCTGGGTAGTGGTAAAGAACTCGTTGATATCACCGCCCATCTTATCCTGCATGTGAAGTTCCAGCGCATTACCCATACCATAACCCGGAATCATACCCGGAGAAATAGCGAAGACACTGGCATCCTTGATATCCGCCGTACGACCATATACCTGGCCGATGACTGCCTGTACGTTATCCTCATCATTCGGACGCTCGTCCCACGGTTTCAGTTTCAGAATCAACATACCAAACGAGCTTCCCTGCCCTGCCAACAATCCGTAACCGGCCACTTTCTGCACGTGTGCTATCTGCGGAATATCCATCAGGCGCTTTTCGATGCGTTCCATCACCTCATCGGTCGTGGTCAGCGAGCTACCTGCCGCTGTACTTACATTGACGAATACCACACCCTGGTCTTCGTCCGGCACCAGACTCGTCTTTGTCGTATTCATCAGGAATACAAGCAACACTACGGAGCAAGCCAGCAACGACCATGCCAACCATCTGCGTTTGATAAAGATCAACACGACATTCTTGTATTTCTCTATCATGATATCGAAAGCCGAGTTGAAAGCCTTACGGAAACGTGCCGCAAAATTATTCTTCTGCGTACCGTCTTCGTTAATATAAGGCCTCAGCAGCAATGCGCACAGTGCCGGGCTCAGCGTCAACGCATTGACAGCGGAAATACCAACGGCAACCGCCATCGTCAGACCAAACTGGGTATAGAACGTACCGGAAGTACCTCCCATAAAAGATACCGGAATAAATACCGCCATAAACACCAGTGAAGAGGTGATAACAGCATTACTGATACCTTTCATGGCATCGATACTTGCCATGTAGGACGACCTGTACCCTACGTCGAACCGTGCCTGCACCGCCTCGACGACAATAATCGCATCATCCACCACCGTACCGATCACCAGCACAAGCGCGAACAGCGTAAGCAGATTGATACTGAAACCTACCATAGCCATGAAAGCAAACGTACCAATCAGTGAAACAATCACTCCCACCAGAGGAATCAAGGTAGAACGGAAGTCCTGCAAAAAGACATATACCACAAGAATAACCAGAATGATAGCCTCGATCAAAGTCTTCACCACCTCATGAATAGAAGCGAAAAGGAAGTCATTCGAACTCATGATCTGTGTCAGTTCCACTCCCTTCGGAAGGTCTTTGCGAGCTTCTTCGAGCAGTTTGTCAATATTCTGATTGACTTCGGTCGCATTGGAACCTGCCGTCTGGAATATCATACACGAAACACCCGGATGACCGTCGAGGCCACCATGATAAGCATAACTATCCTGTCCCAGTTGTATATCGGCAATGTCTTTCAGTTTCAAGACTTCGCCGTTGTCCGTAGAACGGATGACAATATCTCCAAACTCTTCCGGAGTGATCAGACGTCCTTTATATTTCATCGTATATTGATAGGTTTCGTTTGAGTTCTCACCAAACGAACCGGTAGCCGATTCGATATTCTGTTCGGCAAGTACGGTGGTGATATCAGACGGAATCAGTTTATACTGTGCCATCACGTCCGGTTTCATCCACACACGCATACTGTACTCACCTCCCATCACCATCAGGTCGCCTACACCCGAGACACGAAGAATCTCCGGTTTCAGGTTGATACTGATATAGTTGGAAAGGAAGTTTTCATCGTAGCTGTCGTCCGGGCTGGACAGAGAGAACATCTGCAAGATACTCGTCTGACGCTTGGAAGTCGTTACACCGACCTGCGTCACTTCCGCCGGAAGCTGTCCTGTGGCTCTTGATACACGGTTCTGCACGTTGACAGCCGCCATATCCGGGTCTGTCCCCTGCTTAAAGTAAACGGTAATACTTACCGTACCGGAATTCGTTGCTGTAGAAGTCATATAGGTCATGTCTTCCACCCCATTGATGGCTTCTTCCAAAGGTGCAATAACACTCTTCTGTAACGTTTCCGCACTTGCACCATAGTAGGTGGTACTCACCATAATGGTAGGCGGAGCTATATCGGGATATTGTTCAACGGGCAGACTAAACAACCCGATGATGCCCACAACGACAATCGTTATAGAAATGACTGCCGATAATACCGGGCGTTCAATAAAGGTTCTTAAATTCATGGATAATTCCTCCTTTGTTTAATTTTCAGTAGTTGTCGTAGCGGCCTGAGCTGTCTTTGCCTTGATTGGCGTACCCTCGCGAAGCAATCCTACACCTTCCGTTACAATCACATCTCCCGAAACCAGTCCTTCATCTACAATAAATTCCCGACCGCCATTGACGCGGGTCACCTGCACCTGATTGGATTGTGCCTTGCCATCTACTACTTTGTATACATATCTCTTGTCCTGGATTTCGAACGTAGCTCCTTGCGGTATCACGATAGCTCCGGTTTTCTGCACGGGAAGTATGACATTACCGGCACCACCGCTATGCAGCAATCCCTCTTTATTGGGGAATACGGCACGCAGGCTGACAGTACCCGTCGAACGGTCGATGACGCCACTGATAGACTCGATCTGGCCCTGCTGCGGATAATCGGACTTATCATTCAGCTGCAAACTGATAGTCGGCATATTCTTCAATGCTTCTTCTTTAGAACCATACTGGCGGATCAATCCCAGCAGTTGGTTTTCCGTCATCGAGAAGTAAACGTACATATCCGAATTGTCGGAAACGGTGGTCAAAGGTTCGGCGATATTGGAACTAACCAATGCGCCTACCCGATAAGGCAATGTACCTATCACACCGTCCGCCGGACTTTTCACTACCGTATAAGACAGATTATTACGGGCACTCACTTCTTGTGCTTTCGCCTGCGCCAGTTGCGCTTTGGCAGCCAGCAGAGAGTTTTTTGCCGTACTCAGATCGAATGAGGAAACTACATTCTCCTTATACAGTTCCTCTTTGCTTTCATAAGTCAGTTGTGCCGTAGCCAGAGAAGCCTTAGCGGACTCTACGTTTGCCACTGCCGTCTGCAATGCAGCTTCATACGGCACCTGGTCAATTATAAACAACGTTTGTCCGTTTTTTACGCGCTGACCTTCCGTCACGCACACTTTCGTCAGCGTACCTCCTACCTGCGGATAAATATCAATATCCTGACGTCCACGGATAGCCGCCGAATAAGCGCTCGAAATCATCCGGTCTGCCGGAGCAACAGTCATCACTTCATATTCTGTTTCCATTTGTGTGGGTGATGCCTGCTTACAACCTGTAGCGGCAACCAGACAGCAGAGCAACAATAGCCCTTGCTTGACATTACATACCTTTTTACTCATTTTATTATTACCTATTAAGATTTTTGATCGCGGCAAAGGTAGACTGTTTCCACCATAGAAAACTGGTCTTAGTGTTTCCAGTTTTGTTCATTTTCAGAACAACATGAGCGATATTTAGTGAAAAAGTCCTATTTTTACCGACAAAAAGAGAAGAAGATATGAAACGGAGAGACTCTACCCTTGCTATCATGCGCGAACCGTTCGCTGCCGGACTTGATGAAAATTTATCTCCAATCATGCACCATCTATGGAAGCTGGAAGGAGGAGCCATTTATTTTTGCCATAACGGCTGGGCTCATGTCACGATTGATCTGAAAGATTATGAAATAGTGCCCAATACCCAGCTGGTACTCCTGCCCGGAACCATTATCCGTATCAATGGCAGCAGCAGTGACTTCACCGCTTCCTTCTTCGGATTTCCTAAAGAAATGTTCCGGGAAGCCTGTCTCCGCTTCGAGCCTATCTTCTTCCGGTTTATAAAAGAGCATCCCTGCTACGTGCTCCCCGAAGAAAATACCGGAGCTATCCGTGGATTGATACGCGCAACGACTGCTATCTACAACGACCGCGAAAATCGTTTCAGAAACCAAATCGCGAAAAATCATCTTCAATCTTTCATGCTCGATATTTACGACAAATGTTATCGCTACTTCGATAAACACGAAATAGAAGGAGGAAGCCGCCAAGATGAAATATTCAAGAACTTCGTCGCATTAGTGCACGAAAACTGTATTTCGCAACGGGAAGTTACGTTCTATGCCAATAAACTCTGTATCTCCACCAAGTATCTGACAGGCATCTGCCGTAGCGTGACGGGAGATTCAGCGAAGAAGATCATTGATGATTTTGCTATTCTGGAGATAAAGGTATTGCTCCAGTCAACCGATCTGACCATGCAGGATATAGCCGACCAGCTCGGTTTTCCGGACCAGTCGTATCTGGGAAGATACTTCAAGCGGCATGAAGGAATATCACCCAGAGAATATCAAAATAAATATGCCATGTAGGATGGATTAAGTACGGCATACCGCAACCTTCAACGCTGTTCGTTTCACTGCCCACAATGCACACAGCAGTGAACAAACAGCACAAACCACAAAAGTTACTCCGGTAGACAGGAGGATATCTCCCAGTCCGACCAATGGAGAAACGATGCCTCCGGATGCGAAACAGAGTGCACCCAGCAAAGCGGAAGCAGCTCCCGCATATCTGCGTTCGCAATCCATCGCCAGAGTGGTAGAGGCTGTGAAAGTCAGTCCCATCATAAAGAGCAATGCAAACATAAGCAGTTCGTACGTCCAAAAGCCACAGCCGCTATAGAGTGCCGCCATCTGAAGGATCGCAAACACCAGCATACCAATGCATCCGGTCAGTGTTCCATTCTCGGTCCGGCGGAATTTCACTGATATGGCGCCAGCCACTCCGATAGCCACAGCATTCACGGCAAAGCAGATGCTGAAGGCAAAAGGAGAAAACCCGTAATGTTGCTGGATGATAAAAGGAGAAGAGGCGATATAGGCAAACAGGATGCCCTGCGCAAAAGCCAGCTGAAGTACATAGAGCATATAACGACGGTTATGAACAATGATGCCGAAACTCCGGAAAGTAGCAAAGACACCCGTCTTGGAACGTTTCTCAGTGGGCAAGGACTCCTTAAAGCGGATACACCCGATACCCAGCAAAATCCCGATGAACAGCAGAATCATAAAAATACCCTGCCAGCCTACGCTTCCTGTCAACAATCCTCCGATGACCGGAGCAGCCACAGGAGCCACTCCATTGATCGCTCCGATCACAGCCAGCATTTTAGCCAGTTCCTTTCCCGAAAACTTATCGGTGGCTACCGAACGGGAAATCACAATTCCCCCCGCCCCTGCTACACCTTGTATCAGCCGTAAAGTGACAAACGAATAAATATCCGGTGCAAAAAGACAAAGCAGCGTGGACACAATAAACAGCACCATCGAAACTAATAATAACGGGCGCCTGCCATATTTATCACTCAACGGACCAAAAAAGATTTGTCCCAGTGCCAGCCCGATCATACTGGTTGTCAGTCCCATCTGAACCATCGGCAAACTGGCAGAAAAATAGTCTGCCATGGCCGGCAGACTAGGTAAATACATATCCGTCACAAAAGGACCGAATGCCGATAACATGCCTAACAGTGTCAGCAAAAACACTTTTGAGTTCTCTTTATTTATTGCAGTCATAATCTATTGTTTTTTATTCCGGGGGCAAAGGTAGATGATTCCCGGTATCTTTCTACAAACATAATGCGAACAAAACCGGACCTTTTCAGAACACTTTTATGTTTTTCGTCCATCTCTTCCCCCAATCATATCTTTCCGCACAATCGTTAAAAAACATTATATTTACATATATACAGCGTTACAACTTACCTGATATTTTTCATAATTTTGCAAAACGAAAAACAGAAAACAGGTATCAAGATGAAACTAAGATATTATCAAATAGCCATTCGTTATAAGAATAAAATGCATGATTTCCACGGTTGGGGTGTATCTGCACAGATTTGATAATTCTCATAAAACTACTCGCCACGACGCGAAACGATAATTCCTTCTCAGGGAGTCACGTGATATAGGAGCGTATATTTACCATTATCAACTAAATTTCTTTTTCACTTTATGAGCAAAAAAAGATGGCTCATAGTGCCGCTATGCGCAGCACTGTGCAGCCAGGGAGTGTTTGCCCAAACGCCTGGCAGGAAAATTTTGGGCATTAATGAAATGTTCCGTCTGGCAGACGAGAACAGTCAGAGTATTCAAACGTATAAAACGGGAAAAGAAACGGCGGATGAAGCATTGAAAGCCGCCAAGTCCCAACGACTGCCGGACATCGGAGCTTCGCTCTCGTTCAGCTATCTGGGCGACGGATATCTGTGGGACCGTGACTTTAAAAACGGACAGAACATTCCCATGCCTCACTTCGGCAACAACTTTGCCTTGGAAGCCCAACAGGTCATTTACGCGGGCGGAGCTATCAACAGCAGCATCACTCTGGCGGAACTCGGACAACAGATGGCTACATTGGACTGGCAGAAAAATCGTCAGGAGATACGTTTTCTTCTGACCGGTTACTATCTGGATTTATACAAGCTGAACAATCAGATTCAAGTATTACAGAAAAACCTTGATCTGACGGAGCAAGTGATTCACAACATGGAAGCCAGACGTACGCAAGGAACGGCTCTAAAAAATGATATCACCCGCTATGAACTCCAGAAAGAAACGCTGAAGCTACAACTCGCCAAAGTGCAGGATGCCTGCAAGATTATAAACCACCAATTGGTGACTACCCTCCACCTGCCAGCCGGCACAGAAATAGTCCCCGACTCTACATTGCTGGACGAAGAAGTCAAGGCACTGGCGGAAAATGACTGGCAACTGCTGGCTACCCAAAGCAATGTAGGTTTGCAACAGGCACAACTGGCCATTCAGATGAACAAGCAGAAAGTGAAGCTGGAACGCTCGGAGCTTCTTCCTAAAATAGCGCTCGTAGCCGGAGAACATCTGGACGGACCCATTACTATCGAAGTTCCCGTACTGGACAATAACTTCAACTACTGGTATGTGGGAGTCGGGATAAAATACAACCTTTCTTCGTTGTTCAAAAACAATAAAAAGGTGCGTCAGGCAAAACTGAATATGCGAAAAGCACAGGAAGAGTATTCATTGGCACAAGAGCAGATAGAAAACAGCGTGCAGGCTAATTACGTCAATTTCCTGACCTCATTCACCGACCTCCGCACTCAGGAAAAAAGTGTGGAACTGGCCAATCAGAACTACAACGTGACCAGCAACCGCTACAAAAATGACCTGGCCCTGCTCACCGATATGCTCGATGCAAGCAACATGAAGTTGAGTGCCGACCTGGGACTGGTCAACGCGCGTATCAACGTAGTCTACAGTTACTACAAGATGAAATACATTACTCATACACTTTAAAGAAACATCTCGTCAGAGAATAATTCAGTCAAATTCAACCCCTTAAAAACAGACTCATCATGATTGCAAGAAAAGCTCAAAAGCTGATATACAATATTCTTATTCTTTGCTTCCTCACCGGAGGTATCATTTATGTTTGTTCCCGATTCATCCATCTGGGAAATATCGAATATACCGACAATGCACAGGTGAAACAACACATCACCCCGATCAACACCCGTGTACCGGGATTCATCAAGAAGATATGTTTCGCAGAGTATCAGCAGGTACGCAAAGGCGATACGCTCGTCATCATCGAAGATACCGAATTCCGCCTCCGGGTGGCTCAGGCGGAAGCAGACCTTGCCAATGCAACCGCAGGACGGCAAGCCACCACCATAGGAATCGCCACCACCCAGAACAATCTGAGTGTGAACGACGCAAGTATCGAAGAGGTACGCGTACAAATGGAGAACGCCAGACGAGAACTGAACCGTTTCGAGAAGTTGCTACAAGAAGATGCAGTGACCAAACAACAATATGACAACGTACACACCGCTTACGAAGCCGCCAAAGCACGCTACGAGCAAGTATCCCGTGCCAAGCAGTCAACGTCTCTGGTCAAGAGCGAGCAGACTCATCGACTGGGACAGAATGAAGCAGGTGTCCGTGTGGCGGAAGCGGCATTAGAACTTGCCCGCCTGAATCTTTCGTATACCGTAATCACCGCTCCATGTGACGGTACCACCGGAAAGAAAGCGATTCTGGAAGGACAACTGGTTCAGCCCGGACAAACAATGGTCGACATTGTAGACAGCCGCGACCTGTGGGTGATAGCCAACTACCGCGAAACACAACTCTCCAACATCAGAGAAGGTGCCGAAGTGGAGATGACGGCAGATGCAGTGCCCGACGTCACTTTTCGGGGGAGTGTAGAATCTATTTCCGACGCGACAGGGGCAGCCTTCTCTATGATACCGCAAGACAATGCTACCGGCAACTTTGTCAAAGTGGAACAGCGTATTCCGGTCCGTATCAGTCTGAAAGGAAACAAACCGGAAGACTTGAAACGCTTGCGTGCCGGTTTTAACATAGAATGTGAGGTAAAATATTAACGTATGGGAGCACCTGTTTTAAATGGTCCTTTCGTGATGCCGATGTTCCGCAGCTTTGTGCCGCGGAAGATGCAACCGTGGATCTATCTCTTCATCGCCGTCACCTTCCAGCTTTCGGGAGGAGTATATTTGGGGGCATTGAACCATATGATCGGCGGCATGGCAGTGATGCGCGAGGATATCCTGATGTGTATGTACGCCAATCTGGCAGGAATGGCAATCTACTTCCCTCTGTTGTTCCGTATGAAGTTCCGTTTTACCAACAAGACACTGCTTACGTCCGCTGCACTGGGAGTGCTACTCTGCAACCTGATAGCGCCGCACATCACTTTCCTTCCGCTGTTGTGGCTGATATGCTTCATCGAAGGAATGTGCAAGATTCAGGGAACTTTCGAATGTATGTCCAACATTCAGTTATGGATGACGCCCAAGCGTGATTTCACAGTTTTCTTTCCGTGGCTTCATATCGTCATTCTCGGCAGTATCCAGTTGTCCGACCTGATCACGACCTATCTAATGTTTCATTATCACTGGACTTACATGAACCTGTTCATCGCAGGACTGATGCTGATCGTTCTACTGATACAAACCACTTGTATCAAGCATTTCCGGTTCATGCGCAAGTTTCCGCTGTTCGGCATCGACTGGCTGGGCGGAGCACTTTGGGCCGCCTTACTTGCCGAAATCGCTTTTCTCTTTAATTACGGCGACTGGTACGACTGGTGGAACAGTCCGGTGATCCGTCAACTGACGATAGCTATCCTGATCACTCTGGGATTCTGCATCTGGCGGATGATGACCATCCGCCATCCCTTTCTCGAACCTAAAATGTGGACTTATCGCCATTACTGGCCTTTGCTGGGACTGGTCACGCTGGTGGAAGCGTTTCTGGCAACCGAGCATGTGCTGGAAGAGGTCTTCTACGAAGAAGTAATGAAGTATGAAGAACTGGTAAGTGTACAGCTAAATTGGTTCGCCATCATCGGGATCGTAGCCGGTTGCGTATTCTCCTATTGGTGGATGCATATCAAACGGTATAATTATGTACGTCTCGTCATCGTCGGATTCATCGGACTGACCGGTTATCTGGCAGGATTTTATCTGACGCTTTCCACCGACATACATATTTCACAACTCTACCTGCCGACCATCTGCCGTGGCTTCGCTTATGCCGTATTGAGCGCCACCTTTATGGTGTGTCTGGAAGAGATCATGACTTTCCAGCATTTCTTTCAGGGATTAGGTGTGTTCAACATGCTCCACATGGTAGTCGGAGGCGTACTGGGCTGCGCAGTCTATGCACAAGGACTGGCTTACTACGTCCCGGATAATCTGGCACGTTACGGATCGGCAATCGATCACGTGTCGTTCAGCAGCAATCCGTTCAATCTCGGTCATTACATGGAAGAATTTATCAGTCAGATGATGGAAGTCAGTATCAAACAGATTTATGGATGGGTGGCTTATGCCTGCATCTTCCTGTTTCTGCTGTTGCTACTTTATGATTTCCCGGTCCGCCGTTCTCTGAAGAGCATGCCGAGCTGGAAAGACGTGGCGCGTGAAGTGAAAAACACATTCTGGCGCACCACACATACACCGCCCGGAAAAAAGGAATAACTATTATTACCTTCTCAAAATAACGATCATATATATAAGGAGTACAGATGGGCGGATAGCACCTTGTACTCCTTTATATTATAGCAGAAAATAACCTGCGGCTTATAGCGCTTCCCTTCCGCCATCTGCCGGAAAACAAACTATTTCCGGAACGTTTGTTTGTTCAGAATCAGTCATTTTGCTATAAAATTAATAGAATTTATCATCTAAAGACTACAATGTATAACTTTTATTCCTACATTTGCAGCCAAATGATAACTTATTAATAAAAACACCAATACCATGGCTAAAATAACCAAAGAAGCCGCTTTGCTCTACCATTCACAGGGCAAACCCGGTAAGATCGAGGTAGTTCCTACCAAACCTTACAGTACACAAACCGATTTATCACTTGCATACTCTCCCGGTGTGGCAGAGCCTTGCCTCGAAATAGAGAAAAACCCGCAAGACGCTTATAAATACACGGCAAAAGGCAATCTGGTAGCTGTCATTTCGAACGGTACAGCCGTACTCGGACTGGGTGATATAGGCGCACTGAGCGGCAAACCGGTGATGGAAGGCAAAGGACTGCTTTTCAAAATCTACGCAGGTATCGACGTATTCGACATCGAAGTGGACGAAAAAGACCCTGAGAAATTCATCGCTGCCGTAAAAGCAATCGCCCCTACTTTCGGTGGAATCAATCTGGAAGACATCAAGGCTCCCGAATGTTTTGAAATCGAACGCCGGCTGAAAGAAGAACTCGACATCCCTGTGATGCACGATGACCAGCACGGAACCGCTATCATCTCCAGTGCCGGACTGGTAAATGCCCTGCAAGTAGCCGGAAAGAAAATCGAAGATGTAAAAATCGTTGTTAACGGTGCCGGAGCATCTGCCGTATCTTGTACTAAATTATATGTATCGCTGGGGGCACGTCTCGAAAACATCGTCATGCTGGACAGCAAAGGCGTTATCAGCAAGACACGTACCGACCTCAACGAACAGAAGAGATATTTTGCCACAGACCGCACGGATATCCACACGCTGGAAGAAGCAATCAAAGGCGCAGACGTGTTCCTCGGCCTGTCCAAAGGCAACGTACTGAGCCAGGATATGGTGCGCAGCATGGCTCCGATGCCGATCGTCTTCGCACTGGCAAACCCCGATCCGGAAATTACTTACGAAAAAGCAATGAACGCCCGCCCCGACGTACTGATGGCCACCGGACGTTCCGACTATCCCAACCAGATCAACAACGTGATCGGATTCCCATACATCTTCCGTGGCGCACTCGACACGCACGCGAAAGCAATCAACGAAGAAATGAAAATCGCAGCAGTACACGCCATCGCCAACCTGGCCAAACAGCCTGTACCCGATGTAGTAAACGCAGCATATCATGTGAATAACCTCTCTTTCGGTCCGGAATACTTCATCCCGAAACCGGTAGACCCGCGCCTCATCACCGAAGTTTCCTGTGCCGTAGCGAGAGCAGCCATGGAAAGCGGAGTGGCACGCACGGAAATCAAAGACTGGGACGCTTACTGCGTACACTTGCGCGAACTGATGGGATACGAATCCAAACTGACCCGCCAGCTTTATGACACTGCCCGCCGCAGCCCGCAACGTGTCGTATTTGCCGAAGGTATCCACCCCAACATGCTGAAAGCTGCCGTCGAAGCGAAAGCCGAAGGCATCTGCCACCCTATCTTGTTAGGAAACGACGAAGCAATCGGTAAACTTGCCGAAGAACTCGACCTGAGTCTGGAAGGCATCGAAATCGTCAACCTCCGTCATCCGGACGAATCGGAACGCCGCGAACGCTACTCACGTATCCTTGCGGAAAAACGTGCCCGCGAAGGCTTTACTTACGAAGAAGCCAACGACAAGATGTTCGAACGCAACTACTTCGGTATGATGATGGTAGAAACCGGAGACGCAGACGCATTTATCACCGGACTTTATACAAGATACAGCAATACCATCAAAGTGGCCAAAGAAGTAATCGGCATCCAGCCCGGATTCAACCACTTCGGAACGATGCACATTCTTAACTCCAAGAAAGGTACTTACTTCTTGGCAGATACCTTAATCAATCGTCACCCGGATACGGAAACCCTGATCGACATCGCCAAGCTGGCTGACAAGACGGTACGTTTCTTCAACCATACACCGGTCATCTCGATGCTGTCGTACTCCAACTTCGGCGCCGATACTTCCGGCAGTCCTGTCAAAGTGCACGGAGCAGTAAGCTACATGCAGAAGGAATATCCCGAACTGGCCATCGACGGTGAAATGCAGGTGAACTTTGCCATGAACCGCGAACTCCGCGACGCCAAGTATCCGTTCACCCGCCTGAAAGGTAAAGACGTGAATACGCTGATCTTCCCGAACCTGAGCTCCGCCAATGCCGGATACAAACTGCTACAGGCCATGGACCCCGATACAGAATTTATCGGCCCTATCCAGATGGGACTGAACAAGCCTATTCATTTCACTGACTTTGAAAGCTCAGTCCGCGACATCGTGAACATCACAGCCGTAGCCGTGATTGACGCTATCGTTGACAAGAAGAAAAAGGAAAGCAAATGAGAAGACCGCTATCAAAATCACAAATAGTTTGCGTCAGCCTGCTTTGGCTGGCGCTTTGCTATTTAGTTCTGACAAAAGCCGAACGTATTGACGGTATGACGATAGTAATGCTTGTCATTTCGGCAGCATTAGTCTTTATTCCCGTCTATAAGTCGATAAAAAAGAATAAATAAATATCTTTTTTCCGAGTTTTAATGCAATAAAATATCAAATTTGATGTTTTATTGCATTTTTCTTTATAAAATGTTTGCTAGTTCAATTTTTATCTTTACTTTTGCAACCGCATAAAAGAAATAGATAATCGAAATTTAATCAACCAATAAAAGAAAAAAAGATTATGAATGCAGCAAAGGTATTAGACGATCTGAAAAGAAGGTTCCCCAATGAACCAGAGTATCATCAGGCAGTAGAGGAAGTACTTTCTACTATTGAAGAAGAATACAACAAACACCCGGAATTTGATAAAGTAAACTTAATCGAACGCCTGTGTATCCCTGATAGAGTATTTCAGTTCCGTGTAACTTGGATGGACGACAAAGGTAATATTCAGACCAACATGGGCTACCGTGTTCAGCACAACAACGCTATCGGCCCGTACAAAGGCGGTATCCGTTTCCACGCATCTGTAAACCTTTCAATCCTGAAATTCCTTGCCTTTGAGCAGACATTCAAAAACTCACTGACTACACTGCCGATGGGTGGTGGTAAAGGTGGTTCCGACTTCTCTCCACGTGGTAAGTCAAACGCTGAAGTAATGCGCTTCGTACAGGCATTCATGCTGGAACTGTGGCGTCACATCGGTCCCGAAACTGACGTACCTGCCGGTGACATCGGTGTTGGTGGCCGCGAAGTAGGATTCATGTTCGGTATGTACAAGAAGCTGGCTCACGAATTTACCGGAACATTCACTGGTAAAGGCCGTGAATTCGGTGGTTCACTGATTCGTCCGGAAGCTACCGGCTACGGTAACATCTACTTCCTGATGGAAATGCTGAAAACCAAAGGTACTGACCTGAAAGGTAAAGTATGTCTCGTTTCCGGTTCGGGTAACGTAGCTCAATATACCATCGAAAAAGTGATCGAACTGGGCGGTAAAGTAGTAACTTGCTCCGACTCTGACGGTTACATCTACGATCCGGACGGTATCGACCGCGAAAAACTGGATTACATCATGGAACTGAAGAATCTGTACCGTGGACGTATCCGTGAATACGCAGAGAAATACGGCTGCAAATATGTAGAAGGAGCTAAACCTTGGGGTGAAAAATGCGATATCGCACTGCCTTCTGCCACTCAGAACGAATTGAACGGCGACCACGCCCGTCAGTTGGTAGCAAACGGCTGTATGGCTGTATCTGAAGGTGCAAACATGCCTTCTACTCCGGAAGCTATCAAAGTATTCCAGGACGCTAAGATTCTGTACGCTCCGGGTAAAGCTGCTAACGCTGGTGGTGTATCTGTATCAGGTCTTGAAATGACTCAGAACTCTATCAAACTGAGCTGGAGCGCTGAAGAAGTAGACGAAAAGCTGAAGAGCATCATGAAGAATATCCACGAAGCCTGCGTTCAGTATGGTACTGAAGCCGACGGATATGTAAACTATGTGAAAGGTGCTAACGTAGCCGGATTCATGAAGGTGGCGAAAGCTATGATGGCTCAAGGTATCGTATAATCAGCAAAATATAAGAAAGCTATAGTCATTTTTTAAGATAAAGGCTCCCGCCTTCCGAAAGGAAGAGCGGGAGTTTTTTCATACCCCAATGCAGACAGTGGAAAAACAAGTAGAAGAGTGCAGGAAAGCATGTAGAAGAGTGCGGGAAAGCATATAGAAGAGCAGACGGCAGGAAGTACTTCATCTCTATGGATGATGTAGAAGAAAGAAGTGAATGAAGTACTCGGTCCGGGTGAAAGATGTACTTGAAAAAAAATATCGGAGACTTTAAAGATTATTCATAGTTATTTTCTATCTTTATATAGAAAATATCAGTTTGACAAGCAAGCAAAATCGATCTATCTTTGTTACATATTATAAACCCGGATAAAAGAATAAAGAGACTTCGGTTTATTTAAACTTTTCCTCCGACTAACATCTATTTTATGGAAGAAAAAAAACTAACTGCCGCGAATGGTCGTCCCATTGCCGACAATCAGAATTCGCAAACCGCAGGTCAACGCGGACCTGTCATGTTACAAGATCCATGGCTTATCGAAAAGCTTGCTCATTTTGATCGTGAAGTAATTCCGGAAAGACGTATGCACGCCAAAGGCTCGGGAGCTTTCGGAACATTTACCGTCACGCATGACATCACGAAGTACACCCGTGCAGCTATCTTTAGCGAAGTCGGAAAGCAAACAGAATGTTTCGTCCGTTTTTCTACCGTAGCCGGAGAGCGCGGAGCAGCAGATGCCGAACGCGATATCCGTGGTTTTGCAATGAAATTCTACACCGAAGAAGGTAACTGGGATTTAGTCGGTAACAATACCCCCGTGTTTTTCTTACGTGACCCCCTCAAATTCCCCGATTTGAATCATGCCATCAAACGCGACCCTAAAACAAACATGCGCAGTCCCAACAGCAACTGGGATTTCTGGACGCTTCTACCCGAAGCCTTACATCAGGTAACTATCACCATGAGTCCTCGCGGTATCCCTTATTCTTACCGCCACATGCACGGATTCGGAAGTCATACATACAGCTTTATCAATGCGGACAACCAACGTATCTGGGTAAAATTCCACCTGCGTACAATGCAGGGAATCAAAAATCTGACCGATCAGGAAGCGGAAGCTATCATTGCCAAAGACCGTGAATCTCATCAACGCGACCTTTTTGAAAGCATCGAAAAGGGAGACTATCCGAAATGGCTGTTCCAGATTCAGCTGATGACGGAAGAGGAAGCGGACAATTACCGCATCAATCCGTTCGACCTGACCAAAGTATGGCCACACAAAGACTTCCCGCTACAAGACGTGGGTATTCTGGAACTGAACCGTAATCCGGAAAACTATTTCGCAGATGTAGAGCAAGCCGCTTTCAACCCTATCAATACCGTAGATGGCATCGGATTCTCACCAGACAAGATGTTACAGGGACGTCTGTTCTCTTACGGTGACGCGCAGCGTTACCGCCTCGGAGTAAATTCGGAACAGATCCCGGTGAATAAACCCCGCTGTCCTTTCCACGCTTACCACCGCGACGGAGCGATGCGTGTAGACGGCAACTACGGCGCAGCCAAAGGCTACGAGCCCAACAGCTACGGAGAATGGAAAGACTCTCCTCATATGAAAGAACCGCCTCTCAAAGTAACAGGCGAGATTTACAATTACAATGAACGCGAATATGATGATGACTATTATAGCCAGCCGGGTGACCTGTTCCGACTGATGCCGGCAGACGAACAGCAACTGTTGTTTGAAAACACAGCCCGTGCCATGGGTGATTCGGAACTATTCATCAAACAACGCCACACACGCAACTGCTACAAGGCAGATCCGGCATACGGTGCCGGAGTTGCCAAAGCATTAGGCATTGATCTGCAAGAAGCCTTAAAAGAATAAAAGAACAGTATATCGTTTGTAAAAGAAAGAGCATGTTTCCATGAGGATTCATGCTCTTTTTTTCGGCAAGACAGTAACCAGTTGAATATCAACAGAATAATTCCCATTTTTATTTCTTTTAAAGAATCAGTCAATCCCCGGCATCAGAACAACGCCGAGCTTCTTCTTACCATCCATCTTGACTACCATCGGCTTTTCAAAACGGACGTGACGCAGGAATTTCGTTTCTTCTACGGCAGGCTGTGCATTGAGGAAGTCCTGATTGTAAACTCCGTCATTCATAAAGGCATTGATTGTGAAATACCCCACCCCGAACGAAGTAAGATTCTGGAAGAAGTGAGTTCCCTGACTCGGGTCTACCCGATAATTGGTCAAACCGGCTTCCACTATCACGCGGGCTGCAGAGATATGCGGCCACTTCACCGGAATGCCCAGCCATGTGTCGCTACTGCCCCAGCGTCCCGGACCTACAAGCACGTAGTTCCTTCCTGCATTGAGAAATTGCAGGTTCATCTTCTCTATTTCCCAAGCGATAGCCTGGTTATTCGAAGCACTGTATCCGTCCGTCTTGACGTAGACAATATCGTAAATATCGTTCATGACACCATGCCCCAATGAATTGTTGGAGCGAAGAATCGTATCTTCATCCGGTATCAGCGTCAAATCTTCGTCCAGCATTTCTTTGCTGTCTACAATCGGACGAATCTGTAACAGGTAGAACGTTCCCGTCTTATCCTGTTCGCGGCTCAGAGTAGCGGCAAACTCAATCTCTACCGGACGCCTCATTTCCTGTTCACCGTACTTCAAAACCAGTTGCAGGATACGTGCCAACGGGAAGACATCGTGTTGCAGGATATTGGCAAACGTTATCACCTTGCGTCCACCGGGATACAAACCATCACGAATAACCTGGTCATACGGGTCGTAGGTAGAAGCGATGTAACGTAACGAGCCGTCATTTTCCGCTTCCTTCACGTGAAGTTTCAACAGATTAAAGCCGTCGTCGATAGAGAAATCATGCCCTGCATTTTTCAAGTCCAAAGCGTAGAAACGGGTCTGCGTTTCCTTCAGAGCGATTTCCATTTCACTGGTCTGCAGCACCTGATTCGGGTGATAAGGAGAGAAACGAAGTGTCATCCCCCCGTCTACAATATATTTTCCTAGTCCAAGAGCCAGATTCACCGTACCTTCTTCCGCTTTTTCATCTCCTAACGGATAATAATTGAGCGAACGTGCCACGCCCGACATCGATGGATAGTAACGGTCTCCATATTGATTTCCCACGACCTCCTGCAAGATGACTGCCATCTTTTCCTGGTCTATCACATTCGACGTAGCCTGCATATAGGCTTTACTGTCTCTGAAATAAACCGACGCATAAACCCCTTTGATCGCATCGGAAAGCATACGGAGCATTTCATACCGATCGTCCAGATAAGGAATCATATACGTATTGTAAATTCCGGCAAACGGTTGATAATGCGAATCTTCCAACAAAGAAGAAGAACGAATGGCAATCGGTGATTTCACCACATCGAAGAAGGTGAAGAAGTCCTCTACCAGCCGGTCAGGCAATTTCGCTTTCAGGAAATATCTTAGGATCGTATCATCGTCGGCATCCGAAAGAGCAATCTGATAGAGATTGTTAGTCTCCATAAACTCGTCAAAAACGTCGGTACACAGTACCACCGTCTTAGGAATGGCTACTCTCGCATTTTCAAACTCCTCAAATTCGGGATACCGCTTCACCATATTATCAATGAAAGCAAGACCACGCCCTTTTCCTCCCAGCGAACCATCACCGATACGGGCAAAGTTGGAGTAACGGTCGAAACGGTCACGTTTGAAGACGGCAACCACTCCCTGATTTTTCATCTTCCGGTATTTCACAATGGCCTCAAAGATAATCCGGCGGTGTGCATCTACATCTTGAAGACTGGTCCATGTGATCGGCTTCAGAAACTCGGCTACCGGGAACATAGCACGCGAATAGAGCCAGCGCGACACGTGATTCCGGCTGATATGATACAAGAAGGACTCGGCAGGCACGGCAAACAGGATATTCTGCAGCTCTTTCAGATTCCGCACCCGGGCGATCTCCTCTCCTGTCTCCGGATTGCGGAACACAAAGTCACCGAAACCGAAGTTATCGGAAACGATACGCCGCAGGTCAACATCCATCTTTTTAGAGTTCTTGTCGATAAAGCTGGCACCGTATTTAGCGGCATACGAGGAGTTCTCCGATTCGGAAGACTGGATAATCAACGGCACGAACGGATCGTTCTTACGAATGGCGGCGCAAAGCTTGATACCTGCCAGACCGTCTTTCTCGCCCCGTTCCACTTTCGGGAAACGGACGTCGGTAATGACCCCTAATATATTATTCTGATATTTGCCATAGATTTCCATCGCCTCCTGATACGTACGGGCGAGAACGATTTTAGGACGTCCCCGCATACGAAGCGTGCGCTGATGCGCATTCAGGGCTTCGGTAGAAAACTCCTGACTCTGCTTCAACACGAATTTATAAAGGTTCGGAAGAATGGAAGAATAGAACCGGATGCCGTCTTCCACTAAAAGAATCATCTGCACACCCACTTCCTGCACATCGTGTTCGAGGTTCATCTTATCCTCCATCAGTTTGATAATAGAAACCAGCAGGTCCGTATTGCCCAGCCAGCAGAACACGTATTCAAATGCACTCAGATCTTCGTTGATAATCCGCTTTGTGATACCATGACTGAAAGGGGTCAGGATAACGATAGGAATATGTTCATATTTCTCTTTGATATGCCGCCCGATATCAAAACTGTCATTATCTCCCGTACTCGGCATACAGATCACCAGATCGAAAGACATATTTTCCAGTTGCGCCAATGCCTCCTCCTCCGTTGATACCTGCGAGAAACGGGGCGGATAACGAAGTGATAAAGAAGTATATTCATTGAATATCTTTTCGTCAATGCGTCCGTCATCTTCCAGCATGAAAGCATCATACGGGTTAGCAATCAGAAGAACATTGAAAATTCGCCGTGTCATCAGATTAGCGAATTGCGTATCTTTGAAGTAAAGCTGGTTTAATTTATATTTGCTGAGCATAGTTACTTTCCTTTTTTATTCCATCATGAAATTATTCACACTACTATCTACTTGATATTTACTTTGCAAAGTTAATTTTTTAAATCTCATTTTCTACCATCTTCTTTATAAAGTTTATTGGTTTATCGCTTATTATTTTGTAGATTTGTAAGTCTCCATTTTACTTTAAAGCGACTTTATTCACGTGAATAAGTAACTTTAAAGTGGATAAGACAGATATGTTGTTCGACAGAAAAACTATCATTTTATCATTATTTAATCAAAATATAGACAAGAAATCATTCACATTTGAAAAGTTTTCCTATATTTGCAATGCAACAAGCTTACATTTTATCAGAATAACCTTTTAAACTATAATATCATGAACATCCAGAAAATCATGTCCTCTTTGGAGGCAAAGCACCCCGGTGAATTAGAGTATCTTCAGGCAGTGAAAGAAGTTCTTCTTTCAATCGAAGATATATACAATCAGCATCCCGAATTTGAAAAAGCCAAGATCATCGAAAGACTGGTAGAGCCTGATCGTATCTTCACTTTCCGTGTCACTTGGGTAGACGACAGAGGGGAAGTTCAGACCAATCTCGGTTATCGTGTACAATTCAACAACGCTATCGGTCCGTACAAAGGCGGTATCCGTTTCCATGCTTCCGTCAACCTTTCTATTTTGAAATTCCTCGGCTTCGAGCAGACATTCAAGAATGCACTGACTACGCTTCCTATGGGTGGCGGTAAAGGCGGTTCGGACTTCTCCCCCCGTGGCAAGAGCAATGCGGAAATCATGCGTTTCTGCCAGGCATTTATGTTGGAATTGTGGCGCCACTTGGGTCCGGATATGGATGTACCTGCCGGTGATATCGGTGTAGGCGGTCGCGAAGTAGGTTATATGTTCGGTATGTACAAGAAGCTGACCCGTGAGTTTACGGGAACATTCACCGGAAAAGGACTTGAATTCGGCGGTTCGCTGATTCGTCCGGAAGCCACCGGTTTCGGCGGTTTGTACTTCGTTCACCAAATGTTGCAGGCAAAAAATATCGATATTAAAGGCAAGACAGTGGCGATCTCCGGTTTCGGTAACGTAGCTTGGGGTGCTGCTACCAAAGCAACCGAATTGGGTGCCAAAGTAATCACCATCTCCGGACCGGACGGATACATTTACGACCCGGACGGCATCAGCGGAGAAAAGATAGATTACATGCTCGAACTTCGCGCTTCGGGCAATGACATTGTTGCTCCTTACGCTGAAAAGTATCCGGGTGCGACCTTCGTAGAAGGCAAACGTCCATGGGAAGTAAAGGCAGATATAGCACTTCCTTGCGCTACTCAGAACGAATTAAATGGAGAAGATGCACAAAATCTCATAAAAAATAACGTTCTTTGCATTGGAGAAATTTCCAACATGGGATGTACGCCGGAAGCGATCGACTTGTTTATCGAAAAGAAAGTAATGTATGCTCCGGGTAAAGCAGTCAACGCCGGTGGTGTTGCTACTTCCGGTCTGGAAATGTCTCAGAATGCCATGCACCTGAGTTGGAGTGCTGCCGAAGTGGACGAAAAACTTCACGCTATCATGCACGGTATCCATGCACAATGCGTGAAATACGGCACAGAATCCGATGGATATATCAATTATGTGAAGGGAGCTAACATTGCCGGCTTCATGAAAGTAGCTCACGCAATGATGGGACAAGGCGTTATTTAAAAGAGACTTTGTTTAGTTGTATTTGTATTTGTGGTTTGCGCTGCTCGCCTCCTGTGACAGGACGCGGGTAGCGCTATTTTTTTGAGATTAACATTATTTTCAATGGAATTAATTATCTTTGTAGCATCATACAGTAAATAATTACTCGTGAGTTTGTTCTTGAAAATAAATAACTCGTAATGAATGAGTTATCATTCATGATTTTGTAATTAATAATTCGTAAACAATAAAAAATGCTACAACCCGAATTAAAACTCCGCCGTGACAAGATTCGCAGTCTGATGGTGTCACAAGGCATTGATGCCGCCCTCATTACTTGTAATGCAAATTTAATTTACACGTATGGCTGTGTAGTCAGCGGCTATCTTTATCTCCCTCTTCATTCACCGGCACTGCTGTTTTTCAAGCGGCCTAACAATATCACCGGAGAACACTCGTTCTCCATCCGCAAACCGGAACAGATTGTCGATATTCTGAAAGAAAAAGGTTTGCCTTTGCCCACTAAACTGATGCTGGAAGGTGACGAACTTCCTTACACGGAATATGTCCGGCTGGCAGGTTTGTTTCCCGAAGCCGAAGTCGTGAACGGGACACCGCTGATCCGTCAGGCACGCAGCGTAAAGACAGCTATTGAAATTGAAATGTTCCGTCGTTCGGGAATGGCGCATGCAAAGGCATATGAGCTGATTCCGAGCGTTTATCGTCCCGGAATGACAGACATTGAGTTCTCGATAGAAATTGAGCGCCTGATGCGTCTTCAAGGCTGTCTTGGCATCTTCCGTGTGTTTGGCCGCAGCATGGAAATCTTTATGGGAAGTGTACTGACCGGGGATAATGCCGGCTATCCGTCTCCTTACGATTTCGCTTTAGGTGGCCGGGGACTCGATCCCGCCCTGCCCGGAGGTGCTGACAAGACTCCGCTAAAAGAAGGACAAAGCGTTATGGTCGATCTGGGAGGTAACTTTAACGGATATATGGGCGATATGAGCCGTGTATTCTCTATCGGCAAACTGTCGGAAGAGGCCTACACCGCTCATCAGGTGTGCCTTGACATTCAAGAAAAGATTGCTTCAATCGCCAGACCGGGTGTTCCTTGCGAAACGCTTTATAACACAGCTATCGAAATGGCTGCTCAGGCAGGATTTGCCGATAGATTCATGGGAACGGGACAACAGGCCAAGTTCATCGGTCACGGCATCGGACTGGAAATCAATGAAGCGCCTGTACTTGCTCCACGCATCAAGCAGGAACTGGAACCGGGCATGGTCTTTGCCCTCGAACCAAAGATTGTTCTTCCGGGCATAGGTCCCGTAGGTATCGAAAACTCTTGGGTAGTGACCAACGATGGGATAGAGAAACTGACCAACTGTAACGAAGAAATCGTAGAACTGTCATAAAGTTAAGGAGTTGTCTCAAAGCCAGAAACGGCATATCATGATACTGTCAATGATAAAATAGTCTGCTGACTTTATTAAGTTGTTTCATTTATCTTAAGTGATGCTGACTACCAATGATAAGCCTATCAACATTTTGAGATAGTTTCTGCATGATTTTGAGGCAGTTTCTGCATGATTTGAAGCTGTATCCAAACATACAGATATTCAAGATTATAATAGGCACGGATTCCACGGATTTCACGGTTCTTTTATTAACTAAAACCGTGAAATCCGTGGAATCCGTGCCTAAATCTTAATTTACAATTATATTGAAGCTGATCTTTACGCTAAGAAAGAACTCATTTCACAGGTTTCAATCCCATCTTTGCCGCCCTTTCCAGCATAAAAGCGTGAGCTGCTTCATACTCGTTAGGGATAACTCCGTCCAGAATTGCATCCTTTATCGCACTCTTCAGAGAGCCGACTTCCCGGCAAGGCTGCAAGCCGAAAGTTTCCATTATCTCTTCCCCGCTCACCGGAGGCTGGAAATTACGGACCCGATCCTTTTCTTCGAGATCTTTCAACTTCTGGCGAACCAGTTGGAAGTTATTCAGAAAACGCTGTTTGCGCTCCATATTTTTGGAAGTGATATCCGCTTCGCAAAGAGTCATCAGGTCGTCGATATCATCGCCCGCCTCAAAGAGCAGACGACGAACGGCGGAATCCGTTACCACATCATCCGCTATCACAATGGGGCGCATGTGCAAACTGACCATTTTCTGCACATACTTCATCTTCTCATTCATCGGCAGTTTCATCTTCCGGAAGATATTCGGAACCATCTTCTCACCGATAAAATTATGATTATGGAACGTCCATCCCGCTCTAGGCTCCCAGCGCTTCGTTGCAGGCTTGGCTATATCGTGCAATAACGCTGCCCAGCGCAACCAGAGATTATCCGTCTTTTTGCCGATATTGTCCAGCACTTCCAGTGTGTGATAAAAGTTGTCTTTGTGCGATCTGCCGTTCCGTGTTTCTACACCTTGCAGGGCAGCCAGTTCCGGAAAAATCAACGGCAACAGTCCGCTTCGTTCCAGTTCTACAAAACCTTTTGAAGGGATGGGCGAAAGAATTATCTTGTTCAGTTCATCCGCAATGCGTTCACGGGAGATTATTTCAATCCGTTCTTTATTACGGCAGAGCGATTCGAAAGTGTCGTCGTCGATATAGAATCCCAGTTGCGTGGCAAAACGGATGCAGCGCATCATACGCAGCGGGTCATCGCTGAACGTGATATCCGGGTCGAGCGGTGTGCGGATGGTCTTTTCCTTCATGTCCTCCATGCCGCCAAACGGGTCTACCAACTCACCGAAGCGCGCTTTATTCAGGCAGACAGCCATCGCGTTAATCGTAAAATCACGGCGGTTCTGGTCGTCTTCCAGCGTTCCGTCCTCTACAATAGGTTTCCGTGAGTCCCGTTGATAAGACTCTTTGCGGGCGCCTACAAATTCCACTTCCGTGCCTTTATATTTCACTTGTGCCGTACCGAAATTCTTGAAAACAGAGACATGCGCACCACGTCCCAATCGCTTTCCAAGTGCTTCCGCCATCGCAATTCCACTGCCTACTACTACTACATCTATATCTTTAGAGGGACGTTGCAGAAAAATATCACGAACGTAACCGCCTACTACATAGCACTCCAATTCGAGTGCATCGGCTGTTTCGGCTATCTGTCCGAAAATCGGTTCGCTAAAATGCTGCTTCAATTCCTCTTGAGTCAACTCTATCATCTTTTTTTAGTGCTTAACGATCAGTGATAAACAATCGATGCGCAACGGCAAAGCCGGTTAGCAACCGCTAATGACCGGGCACTTATCACTAATACAAGTTTTGAGGGGGCAAAATTACAAAAATAAGGGATATAATTTGTATTTTTGCCGCTATAAAGTAAACGATGGGCGATGAACTGACAAGTAACAACAAACGTCGAATCGTAAATTGTGAAAGGTAAGCGATCAAACGATGAATGCTATTCAATCGCCGGTCATCTAATAGTAAAATGTAAACGGTATGATGAAAAAACTGATTATCTTCTTTTGCGGCACGCTGGCACTGACAGCCTGCGGAAACGGCATCGAAAAGAAAGCCAATGAAAAACTGACAGTTGCCCGCGCTGCCTACGAACGTGGCGACTACGAAGAAGCAAAGACACAAATCGACAGTATCAAGATTTTGTATCCCAAAGCATTCGAAGCCCGCAAAGCCGGTCAGGAATTGATGCTGGACGTGGAACTCAAGGCACAACAAAAGATTCTTGCTTATCTGGACAGTGCCCTTCAGTCTAAACAAGAAGCGTTCGACGCCATCAAAGACAAGTACACGCTGGAAAAAGATGCCGAATATCAACAAGTGGGCAACTATATCTGGCCTACTCAAGCCATCGAAAAGAACCTACACCGCTCCTTCCTCCGCTTTCAAGTGAACGAACAGGGCATTATGAGCATGACTTCCATCTATTGCGGAGCCAGCAATATCCACCACGTAGGCGTCAAAGTAACGACTCCCGACGGCAGTTTTGCTGAAACTCCGACTTCGAAGGACAGCTACGAGACAACGGACATGAACGAGAAAATAGAGAAAGCCGATTACAAACTGGGAGAAGACGGTAGTGTGATCGAATTTCTGAACCTCAACAAAGACAAGAATATCCGTGTGGAATTTGTCGGCGACCGTAAATACACCACGACTATGACCTCGGCTGACCGTCAGGCAGTAGCAGGCGTTTACGAACTGGCACAAATTCTTTCCGCTATGCAGCAAATCAAGAAAGAACAGGAGGACGCCAACCTGAAAATCGGATTTATCAATAAGAAGAAAGAGCGGAAAGCACTGGAAGAAGCAACCGAGAAATAATTGCTTTTTCTGAGTCACAGCTTTCCGAAAGAATAAAAAGGTCCGGAGAATGACACATAGCCGACCGATTTGAAAAGAAAGATATAAAGTCGGGAAGAAATAAGTAAAGTCGGGAAAAGAACCAATAAAACCCGGAAAAATAAATTAAAACGGTAAGCGATGAATGACTGTGTTCATTAGAGGTAACACATTCGTCTTTCCATCGCTTACCGTTTTTTATTTCAATACGAGATACGGTTTTCAATCTTGCTATAACAAGCAATCTGTAACCATATTTCCTTCTGTTTTTAAAGGAGCATACCCACATTCCCTTGTTCGTATCCTCTTGCTTCAGAGAAACGGAATAGCCTGGTATCTGGAAAAGGCACAACCTAGCTACATAAAACGGCGCAGCCTGACAGGTAGAAAGGGCGTAGCCTCCCAAGCCTTATTTCACCCTCCTATTCAACTGATTATTAGCCTTTTCTACCTTAGACTTACCGATTCGCTTCCCCGACACCTTCTTCTTTCCGGCAGCAGGCTTTGCCTTTCCGGCAAACGGGTTGTTACTTTTTTTGATTGGCATAACTCAATAGACGATCATTCTCCTTCGTAATACTCGCCCAAAAACCAGCGAGCCACAAAGTCCCAGTTATCGTGCAGCAGTTCTTTTCCGTTCTCAAAAGGGAATTGCGCTTCGGGCAGCAGTTCGTGTTCCATGCCGTACTTCAGCAAGTCGAACGGGCACAGTCCTTCCTCACAGAAGAGTTCGTATGCTTCTTCCTCAGCCACTTCCGCATTGTACAGCGGGTTCCGTTTATCGGCAAAATAAGGAGCCACATCCGGACCTATCAGCAATCCCTTCGGATTGGCATACATCACAAAATCCGAAAACTCCTTCAAGTCAGGCAACAGAGAATCTTCCTCATCCTCCCATTGCAGTGCCTGCACAAAGAACAGTTTCAAAGCCTCATAAGAATCGAAGAACATCAACGGCTCGCCACCACTCGCTTTCAGGAAGCGCTCCACATTCACAGGCAACTGATCGCCCGGAGCAGCAACAGGCAAAGCAGTCCGCTTCTTCTCCATCAGTTCCGATTCCATCAACCAGTCGCCGGCAAGCCCGTCGCTGATAGGCGCTGTCTCGAAAACCGCTTCCAGCTGCGCATAAATCACATCCGCAAACTCCAGCAAGTCCGCATCCAGCGGATTCTCCACCCCGTCGAAATCATCGCCCACAGGCGAGTTGATTCCCCATAGCAAGAAAGCTATGTCCTCCTTATTGATCTCATCAGCCAGATAATCTTCCGACAATTCGTAAAAAGGCAGGTAACGTCCGTAATTTCGTTTATGCCAGCGGATAAACTGCCGCCAGTTGCCTCCGTCCGTCACACAATCTTCCAGATAAAGAGTCAGCATCAAAGTCACCTGATTCTGGCTCTCCTGTGTCTCCGATTTATATAAATAAGATTCGCTGACGACAGGTAATAAAAGATTAGCAAATTCGAGATACCAGTGATCCGTCGCCAACACCTTCGCACGACCATGAAGATCCAGCCATGCTTTCATGTAAATTTTCCCTTGTTTCATTATTTTTCTGTTGCTTGTTTAGTTTTTCCCGCACTATTACAGTCTTTTCAAAGCCAATTTAATAACTTTCTCTACCGGAGCATCCGGTTCTTCCTTCAATATAGCCAGTACCACTTTCTGCGAAGGCGCGGCGGCAAAGCCGAGCATCGTCAGGGCAGCTACCGCTTCCTCCTGCACTTCCACGCTGGCAGTCTGCAGTAACATGCCGGCAGAAGCACTTCCGCCGGCAACAGTCGCTCCCATCGTCTTAATCTTGTCTTTCAGATCGACAATCACACGCTGCGCTGTCTTCAGTCCGATTCCCTTCACCGTTTTCAGCAAGTTCGCATTTTCGGTGCTGATCACGTTCACCAGTTCCGCAGGCGAGAGGGCGGAAAGAATCATACGCGCCGTATTGCCTCCGATGCCCGACACGGAAATGAGCAGCAAGAAAATCTCCCTCTCCTGCTTGTCGGCAAATCCGTAGAGCACATAAGCATCCTCGCGAATAGCCTCATAGATATATAACTTACAGTTTTTCTTCCCCTGAATAGCCGAATAAGTATTCAGGGATATATTGGCGGCATAGCCTACCCCGTTACAGTCGATCACTGCGGTTGCCGGACTAAGTTCGGCAAGTTCGCCTCTTACATATTCTATCATAGTGTGAGCAAAGATAAGATAAATTCACCACAGATGAAAAGACTTTCGTAACATTTCCTCCTTGCAGGCAGAGGTGAAAAAATTAAAAATAATGCAGGCGGTAAACAAAACTTCCTAGTAATTTGTTTACTTTTGTGGCAGAATTAAAGAAAAATGTTCATATAAAACCAATAAAAGAATGAAAAAAGTAAGAGCAGCTATTGTCGGTTACGGCAATATCGGACACTATGTACTTGAAGCGCTGCAGGCAGCGCCTGATTTCGAAATTGCCGGAGTCGTTCGTCGTGCAGGAGCAGAGAACAAACCGGAAGAGTTGGCAAACTATGCAGTAGTGAAAGATATCAAGGAACTGGAAGGAGTAGAAGTAGCCATCCTCTGCACGCCGACCCGCAGCGTTGAGAAATACGCCAAAGAATACTTGGCAATGGGAATTAATACGGTAGACAGCTTCGATATCCACACAGGCATCGTCGACCTGCGCCGCACGCTGGATGCAGCCGCCAAGGAGCACAAAGCCGTATCTATCATCTCCGCAGGATGGGACCCGGGAAGCGACTCTATCGTACGCACCATGCTCGAAGCAATCGCTCCGAAAGGAATCACTTACACCAACTTCGGCCCGGGCATGAGCATGGGACACACAGTTGCCGTTAAAGCAATCGACGGAGTGAAAGCCGCCCTCTCCATGACCATTCCTACCGGAACGGGAATCCACCGCCGCATGGTGTACATCGAGCTGAAAGACGGATACAAATTTGAAGAAGTAGCCGCAGCCATCAAAGCAGACCCTTACTTCGTGAACGACGAGACACATGTAAAACTTGTGCCGAGCGTAGACGCGCTGCTCGATATGGGGCACGGTGTAAATCTGACTCGCAAGGGAGTTTCCGGTAAAACACAGAACCAGTTGTTCGAGTTCAACATGCGCATCAACAATCCTGCGCTCACCGCGCAGGTACTTGTATGCGTGGCACGCGCTTCCATGAAGCAGCAACCGGGATGCTACACGATGGTGGAAGTTCCGGTGATCGACCTCCTTCCGGGCGACCGTGAAGAGTGGATCGGACACTTGGTATAATATTTTATCCGCCTATTGAAATAAAAATGGAGAAAGGGAGTACACCTTTCTCTATTTTTTTTATCTTTGTCGGAGATGAAAAACACACTCCATATGAAAAGACTATTCATATTCTCCACATTTCTGTTATTATTGCTATCGACTACCTTCCCACAGCAGTCCGGTAACACCATCAAACCGAATCTGAAGTACGGAAAACCTTCGAAGGAAGAGCTCTCTCTGAACAGCTATGCCCCCGATACCACCGCCACCGCCATCTACCTGTTTCGCATGGGCGAAAGCAAATTCGTATATAAAGACGGCTTCCAGTTAGTGACCGAGCATTGGGTGCGCATCAAAGTACTGAAGCCCCAGGGCGTATCCTACGCCGATGTGACTATCCCCTACTACTCCCCTTCCGACAAAGACAGAGGGCAGGAAAGAGCCAGCGAAATAAACGGCTGTTCCTACCATCTGGAGAACGGACAGTGCATCGAAACACCGCTGAAACGGGACCATATCTCCGACGAACGGGTAAACCAGCACATCCGCCTGCTGAAATTCTCGATCCCCTCCGTCAAAGTCGGCAGCGTCATTGAATACCATTACAAACTCTATTCCGACTACTTCGCCCACATCGACAACTGGATGATGCAGGACGAACTTCCGATGATATACAACCAGTATAAAATCACCATCCCCCACGCCTACATCTACAACATCGAACTGCGCGGCAAAGACTGGATAACCAGCAAAGCAAAAGAGACCTCCATACACGGAACGACCACCCAACAAAGCGGCATAGCAAAGATAGCGGAAGACTTCTCCATCCCGTCGCGCGAAATGACCTTCACCTCGCAGAACCTCCCCGCCATCCGGCAGGACGAGTCATACTGCTGGTGTCCCGAAGATTATAAAATACAGGTCAGCTTCGACCTGCAAGGCACCCATTTCCCCGGCAGAGAATACGAACCCTTCAGCGAGGAGTGGAAAGACGTGGACAAGCAACTGACCAAGCCCGAAGACGAGCTTTTCGGCAAGCACTTGTCTTTCAACAATCCTTTTAAAGAAGAAGCCATAGCCGCCTTTACCAGCGAAATGACATTCGAGCAGAAAGTCATCACCGCCTTCCGGGTATTGAAGCAAAAGCTCTCCTGGAACGGCAGATACGAGCTTTACAGCAGAGACCTCAACAAAGTGATCAAAGCAGGAAACGGCAGCAATGCCGATCTGAACTTTATCCTCATGGGGATTCTCAAAGACTACGGCATCCGCTCCTATCCTGTCGTACTGAGCCGCCGCTCGACGGGAGTGCTGCCTTTCAACTTCCCTTCGCTCCAAAAGCTGAACACCTTCCTTGTCGCCGCCTACAACAATGACACCCAAGGCTACGTTTACCTCGACAGTTCTATGGAGCTGCCGGCTCTCAATGCGCTGCCGCTCGATTTGTGTGTCAACAAAGCACGTATCCTCTCTCCCGACGAACCGGAAGAGAAGAAATGGGTAGACCTGATCAACCTCAGCAGCAATGTAGCTTTCATGCAAATCAATGCCACCGTGCAGGACGGACAGATCAGAGGACACCGCATGACGCAACTGCAAGGACAGGAAGCGGTAGAATACCAAAAGAAACAGCTCCGCCAGAAGAAAGACTCGCTGATTTTCACTCCGTCGGATGCCGGCAAGGAAAAGTTCGCTTTCAAGAACTTAAAGCAGGAGAACGATGCCTATGACCCCACGCAGATCAAAGAAGAGTTCGACTTCCTGATGGATACCGAAACCACAGGCGGACGGCTTTACGTCAATCCGATGGTCTTCCCGCAACTGGAGCGGAATCCGTTTATCCAGACGGAGCGCATACTCCCTGTCGAATTTCAGTACCCGTACAAATACAACCTGGTATGCACGCTTATGCTTCCCGACGGATACGAGGTAGAGGAGATACCCGAGTCGTATTCCGTCAGAACCGATGACGGAAAGTTGCAATGCAGGTACATGATTCAGAGGACTGACAACAAAGTCGTCCTCAACTATGTATTCCAGTTGCGGACACACATTCTCCTTCCCGACCAGTACAGCCAGCTACAGGATATATGGACCAAAGTAATCGAGAAGAATCAGGCACTGATCGTTCTCAAAAAGATATAGATTTTCTTCACCACAAACAACTGAATGACGATGAAAACAGCACTGATTTGGATTCTTTTACTGCTAGGGTGCCAAGGGTTCGCCCAGCAGACAGCGACAGACAGTTTCAAGCCCAGCATGAAATACGGCAAACCTTCGGAAGAAGAACTCGCCATGACCACCTACGCGCCGGACACCTCCGCGACAGCGGTCGTGCTCTATTCGAAGTGCGAAGTCCGCTATGACCTGTTAGCCAACAATTTCCGCATCCTCTACAACTATGAGGTCAAAATCAAAGTACTTAAATCCGAAGGAGCGTCCTATGCCGACATCCGGATTCCCTACTACTCCAACGAAAGCAATGCCGTCATCACACTGAAAGAAAGCATCAGCCAACTTGACGCTTCGGCCTACAATATGGAAGGCGGAGAGATGGTACGCACCAAGATGAAGCGCGACCTGGTCTTCACGGAACGCATCAACAAACAATACATGCAGCTCAAATTCTCGATACCTGCCGTCAGGGAAGGAACCGTATTCGAATACAAATACCAGCTGAGTTCCGACCTCTACTACAGCATCAACCTGTGGGAGGCGCAAAGAGACATCCCGGTGATCTTCACCCAATATGACATCACCATACCGGAATATTTCAAGTTCAACCTCGACATGCGGGGCCCTCACCCGATGGCGTCCAAAGACGAAACCTCTTCTCTTACGTTTCTCCTCAGCCTCCCGGGCGGACAGACAGAAATGCTCAGCTGCAACGGCCGCCACATGATATTCACCGGAGAACACCTCCCCGCCCTGCGTCCGGACAACTATGTGTGGTGTGCCAACGACTATATGAGCAGCGTATATTTCGAACTCCGGGGAGTGGACTTTCCGGGATCGTTCTACCGGTCTTTCACCCACACCTGGGAGGAGATCGACCAAATGCTGCTACAGGACGAAGACTTCGGCGCCATGCTCAAGATGCGCAACCCTTACCGGGACGAGATGGCTTCGCTGTCACTGGACCAACTGCCCGACCGTCAGAACCGGATCGCTGCCATCTACACCTTCCTCAAACAGAAAATATCGTGGAACGGCCAATACGGGCTATACGGCAACGAAGTGAAGAAAGCGGTCAAGAACGGGACAGGCAGCAACGCAGACATCAATTTCATCCTGATGAGCATGCTGCGTGACGCGCAGATTCCCTGCTATCCGGCAGTGATGAGCCGCAAAGACAGGGGCATCCTCCCTTACAGCTATCCTTCGATACAAAAGCTGAACACCTTCATTGTCGGCATCGCCGATACGGACAGCACACTGGTATTCCTCGACGGCTCGGTGATCAACGGCTACATGAATACCCTGCCGCCCGTACTGATGGTAAACCGCGCACGCCTCATCAGCGAAACAGCCGGAGGCAGATGGATGAACCTGAGCAAACTCGGCAAAAACCAGATACGCGCCACCGTCAGAGCGCAGATTCATCCGGACGGACAGATCACGGGCGACCGCAACGCAGTGTATATGGGGCAGTATGCAGCCAACCTCCGCAGACGTTATTACGCGGCAAAAGACAGCACGGAATATATCAATCAGCTGGAAACGGAAGAAAACATCAAAGTCAAGAAGTTCGAGACCAGAGAACTGAACGTCTTCTCGCCCAGAATAACGGAATTCCTCGATTTTGAAAAACAGGCGACGGTGAATGACGACCTTATCTATGTCAATCCCATGATTTTCCTGCACGTCAGCAAGTGTCCGTTCATTCAGACAGAGAGGCAGTTGCCGCTCGAAATGCCATATACCGAACATATCCTGCAGGCAACGATGCTGACCATCCCGGAAGGCTATGCGGTAGAAGAACTTCCCAAACCGCTCAATCTCAAAACGGAAGACGGACAAGACATCGTCCGGTACAACATCAGCCAGTCGGGGAACACAATCAACGTGACATATACATTCATTGCCAACAAGTTACTCCATCTCGCTACCGAATACCCAACGGTCAAAATGTTCTGGGAAAACGTCGCCGAGAAGAATAACGAATTGATAGTGCTTAAGAAACAATGATAATAACATGAAGCTGATGACCCATTATTCGCGAACCAAACTATACGGACTGCTCTGCACTTGGCTCTGCTTTTGCCTCCTGCCTGTCCGTGCCCAGGACATAGCCTCCAATTCCAACTCCCTCATCGTAGACGCGCGGACGGAAGTGATCTGCAAGTCGATGACCCAGTCCGTCGAGAGAGAAACCCGCACCGTCACCATCCTTAATAAGAAGGGACTCGATGCGGCACATTTCTTCTGCAGCTGCGATATGTTCCGTTCGTTGCAGAAGTTCTCCGGAGAGCTTATCAACGCTTCGGGAGAAAGCGTGCGGAAGATCAAAAAATCGGAACTGGTGAAAAGCGAATACAGTTCCTCGCTCACCACGGACGATTATCTTTACTATTACGAATGCAACTATCCCTCCTTCCCTTTCACCGTGAAATATGTGTGGGAAGTGAAATGCAATAACGGACTGATAGGTTATTCTACCTTCATGCCGCAAATGGATTTCAGCCAGGGAGTAGAGAAGGCTTCCTACCGCATCGAACTGCCTGCCGGACAGCAATGCAGATACCGGACACTGAACACTGACGGGAAAAATATCCAAGTGAAGGAATCCACCGGTCCCGAAGGACAGCAGATTCTGGAAGTGTCCGCCGCCCAGTTGCCGCCTATCGTGAGCGAACCGTTCGGACCCAGCTTTGCCGAACTATTCCCGCGCGTATATTTCGCCCCTTCCGCTTTCAGTTTCGACAAGAAGCAGGGCGACATGAGCACATGGCAAAAGTACGGAGAGTGGCAGTACAGCCTTCTCAAAGACCGCGACCTGCTCACCGAACCGTTCAAAAGCAAGCTGCACGAACTGACAGCAAACTGCACAACCGACCGCGAAAAAGTGAAAGCCGTCTACGATTATCTGGCAAAGACCACCCGCTACGTCAGCATCCAACTGGGTATCGGAGGATTGCAGCCCATTACCGCCACCGACGTCTGCCGCACCGGATTCGGTGACTGCAAGGGACTTTCCAACTACGCCCGTGCCATGCTGAACGAGCTGGGTATCCCGTCCACCTATACGGTGATCAGCACCACCAACGAACGGCTGCTGCCCGACTTCTCCAGTGCCAACCAGATGAACCACGTCATTCTGCAAGTGCCTCTCCCGCAAGATACACTCTGGCTGGAATGCACGAATCCGCAGCTTCCTTTCGGCTATGTCCATCAGGACATTGCCGGACACGACGCCCTGCTCATCCAGCCCACCGGGGGCAGCATATACCGCTTGCCCGCCTATCCCGACTCGCTGAATACGCAACAGATCACCGCACGGATTTCACTCTCGCCCACCGCAGAAGCGAAGATCGAAGTTCAAGAAGTATCCCGGCTATTCCAATACGAAAACGAAGCGGGGATAGTCTACCTGGAACCCAACAAGCAGAAAGACCGCATCCGCTCGGACATCAACCTTTCGCAGGCCGATATCCTGCGCCTGCACATCAGCGAATGCAAAGAGGCAAATCCGTCTATCACATTCGACTATACGGCAAGCAGCAACCAGTACGGAAACAAGACGGGAAACCGCCTGTTTATCCCCGCCAATGTATTTCGCAAAGGGTTCAGCGTACCGCATATCACAAAGCGCACCCACCCCATCCACGTCAATTTCGGTTACTCGGATGCCGACAGCATCCGCATTCAGCTTCCCGAAGGATATACCATTGAAGGGCTTCCGCGACCGGCTGACCTGAAAAGCAAATTCGGCAATTTCCATTCTTCGGTTCGAGTGAATGAGAACGAGATATGGATTGTTCACAACCTGTTTATGCGCAAAGGGATTTATGCTCCCGAAGAATATGCGGCCTTCCTCGACTTCCGGAAACAAGTAGCAGAGCAATATAACGGGAAAATCATACTAAAGAAAAAACCAAATTAAAGGAAAAATGAAAATACACAAAAAAACAGACCTCCCTGCACGGGACGGTAAAGAAGAATTTTCTCTCACGGTACTAACCTGCGATAAACGCGGAATAACCAATCTTGGTTACTATAACTTTGACACTGAAGACTGGGGCTTTTTTATGGATGATTATCCTGAGTACAAAGATACTGATTTTGTATGGATCTATCCACCGGAAGAACAGATGAGAAAGTTTTTGATAGAATCATCCAATGCCGAAGATAAATCGGCTGTTCCTTCAGCAAAGGAAAGTTGGTATAAAAAGAAAATACAACCTATTAAAAAGAAAATCAGTCTGGCTTTCAAGAAAAAATAAAAGTGTACCTTTGCGGCTCTAACATAACAAAAGTCGAAAGAAGACATTGGAAAATAAAAGATATAATAACGTCGAAGAATGGGCAAACACGCTCAGTCACGGGGCAGGTATTCTGCTTGGAGTCATAGCCGGGTATTTCTTGCTCTCGAAAGCGGCGGCCAGCACCGAACCGGACTGGGCGGTGGCTTGTGTATCCGTTTATCTGTTTGGCATGCTTTCTTCTTATGTCAGTTCCACATGGTATCACGGCAATCACCCGGGCAGATTGAAAGAGCTGCTTCGCAAATTCGATCACGGGGCGATCTACCTGCACATTGCGGGAACGTATACGCCGTTCACACTGCTTGTCATGAGGCATGCCGGAGGTTGGGGCTGGGGCATTTTCTCTTTTGTCTGGCTGTCGGCTATCGTCGGCTTCATACTGAGTTTCAAGAAACTGAAAGAACACAGTAATCTGGAAACGGTTTGCTACGTAGCCATGGGAGCCAGCATTCTGGTGGCCATGAAACCTCTGATGGATAACTTAACAGAGATGGGAGCCGCCCCGGCCTTCTGGTGGCTGATAGGCGGGGGAGCTTCGTATATCATCGGGGCGGTGTTTTATTCGCTGCGCAAACCGTACATGCATGCCACCTTCCATCTGTTCTGTCTGGGAGGAAGCATCGGACATATGATAGCGATCTGGTTGATATTGTAAGTTACAGCAGGTCGTCATTCAACACGAAAATCTCCTCCACCGGAACTCCGAAATAACGTGCTATCTTCAGCGCAAGAACCGTAGAGGGGATGAACTTTCCTGTCTCTACCGTATTTATTGTCTTACGGGTCACTCCAATAGCTACAGCCAGCTCTTCCTGACTGATGTTCTTCATCGCCCTGTACACCTTTATTTTATTCAGCAGTTCTTTATTTTCCATCTTTATAGGGATTATACAGAAGCAGTCTTCTTATTTCCGAGATAAGCACAGTCACGGTCACTATAATCAGCGCACCCATACGTACCGAAAGATTAAAAAAATCTCCAAAACAATACACTAACAATCCCATTTGTATAGCCGCATAAAAGCCTGCAGTCAAAGCCTTGAAATTGTATTCCGAATAAATTTCACTATCCAAAGCTCCCATCAACTTCTTATCTTTTTTTATTCTTTCCAGGACATCGGCAGCCCTTATAGCCGCAACAACAAACAGCAAAACTGCAAATACAAATATATACCATATTCCTCCTATAAACCCCTTGCTGCTGGTATCCAGACAGAATGTCTCCCATATTAATACTCCCAAAAGCAACGCCGATGCAATAGTCCGGACCAATAGAGCATTAAACCTTTTAATCTCCATCTTTTCAATCGTAAAATTTTCCATAACCATAGAATTTAGTCCATATTCTTATCTTCAAGTTTCACCCATAGGTTCCAAAAAGAAACCTTTAGGTTACAAAAATAGTTATTAAAAACTATATTCCAAGCAATCATCCATCTATTTTTTTATTCTCCCGTTTTCATTGAACTACCTATTTCTTTCGCTGTTCATACCTTTCATCAATTTATTATTAAAACAGTGAGTACTTTTCTTGTCAACCAACGTCATTCTTTTAAATATAAAAAAATACACGAATAAAACGTTTTAGATATATTATCGCTGATAAATGCTTGCTAGACGTCGACAGACAGTTACCAGCCATTATGAATTAAACAAAAATTTTAATGGAAAGAAAAACAAAATTTCTCATCTTTACAGGGATGCTATCCGTCACAATTCTCGCAGGATGCCTAGAAAATGATGAGACACAAACAGAAAACTCTGGTTCTGAAATTACAGTAGCAGAAGCACAGAAAAGTTTTGAATCTTCAGCGAAAACGTTCCATCTCTCTCCTAGCGAAGTAACGAGAAAGGCTGACGAAGAACTATTATCTATTCCTCTTTGGGCCAAAGCATCAGTATTAGATTTTGAAAAAAGAAAAATAGTGGAAGTTCCGATAGAAGGCCCCAGTGAATTCATGCACATGAAACAGAATCCAAATGACTCTATTTCTCAAAAAAGACATTGGTGTAATACAGCCATCAGACTAATCGCTGAAAAAAGTACAAATGGAGATATCTTTTTTACAATAGCAAGAATAACTGTCGGAGGCGATTATCTGAAACGTCACAAGAAGAGGCCGTTAAGTGTTAGTTTCAGTACCATAAAAGACTTCAGTGGCATAGTCAGATATTACAGTTTGAATGGAGAGCTAATTTCCGGACGTAAATACGACAAAGGAAAGGTTATTGGCACCATATCGCCTTGCGACTCTACACGAACGATAGCACAAACCAGATCACAAGAGTATGTATGCGAGATGGTGGAAGTTGAACATTATAAATATTACTGTACCGATACCTATCTTGGCGGTGAGTTGATACAGACAACCTGTGAAGAGGTAGACAGTTGGACTGAATGGGAAGAACAATGTGAGTGGGTGGATGTTCCTGACGTAGTCTGCCCCAACTGTGGAGAGAACCCATGTATATGTGGACAAGGAGGAGGTACTACAGATCCGGAAAATCCTGTTGAAACCGTTTATACCGCCGAGTTAAAAAGGGACAAAAAGAGTATTAATCTACTCGATAATTATGGTTTTTCTGTAAGTATAAAACCAACACAACCAGCCAACACAAAGATAGAGTTTAGAATTGGCTGGAAAGATCAATCTGATACAAAATATTGGATTTTACAAACTGGAACAATATTACGATGTGATCTACTAGCTTTAAAGCCTGGAAAATGGGACATTTATGCTTGTATTACAATTGGAAACAGTGAGATTAAAACACAAACACAAAGCATCGAAGTACAATTCCCTAACGTTATTAGTATAGAAAAAGCCACCCAAAGCCATATGGATGCTATATGGCAAGATACAAAAAATGCAGCTTCAAGTGCCGGAAGGCGTGAAAAAGGATTTTGGATATATATCAATACGACAACACGACAATATGAATATGGTGCTACTATTACTGGAGAATTGGTTCAAGGATCGATAGGAACACACGGAAGTGTCCCTCTTTATGAGAGTACATATAAAGTAGATGAAGCACCGGATTCTCCATTATTAGGAGGAAAATATTATATTGCTTTTTTCCATGCTCACACCCCTTTAACGTATTGTACAGATGGTGGATCAAGACAAACAGGACCATCAAGTACTGATAGTAATTGGGCATATAATGATGGAAAAATTCCAGCTCTTGTATATGACTATGTTGGCATAAATAATGGAAAATATTATGAAATCATTGCTGGACATTCTATTAATGCCTCAGCCAAAGTTTACCGAACAGGTCCAACAAAACGGTCAACTCCAACAAATTAAGAACTAAATCAATAAAGTTATGAAACAGATTAAAAAAATCCTTTTATTGACATCTATTCTTTTGGGATATACGATTACAGTATTCTCACAAAATTTAGACAATATTCCAACAGAGAAACGCGATTCACTCCTTAAAGCCAAGAGCAAGGAAATCATACTAAGATACGGACCTGGATATTACCGAGAGTATAAGGCTCCTACAATCGAACGAATAGTAGTACCACCCAGTGAAACTAATCCGGAAGGGATAAATGTGGGTAGAGCTTATTACATGATTACATATTGGTATGATAAAACAAAAGAACGATTGGAAGAAGATTTTGCGGCAATAGTTCGAATTTGGGCGGATACGGGAGAACCGGCAGCAGTTTTGTTCGGTTGTAACTATGGTTATATTCTTGATAGAAAAAAGACGCGTAGTTCAAAAGAGCAACCTCCTATTCCTTATGTGCAGAGTAACTGGTAATAATACTCTCATTAATAAATTGAGTAGTTAAAAGCATTGCATATGCTTTTAACTACTTGTATTCAGAATCAATCAATTAAAGTACTTTTTTATTTACGCCTATAAAGAAAATAAAATTAACCAATAACCCATGCAACGAATATTATCAATACTTTTATTTCTAACTATCTACATCACTCTATGTGCACAGAATCTGGATAATCTTCCAACAGAGAAACGTGATTCACTCCTTAAAGCCAAGAGCAAGGAAATCATACTAAGATACGGACCTGGATATTACCGAGAATACAAGGCTCCTACAATCGAACGAATAGTAGTACCACCCAGTGAAACAAATCCGGAAGGAACAAATGTGGGGAGAGCTTTTTATACGATCATATATTGGTATGACAAAACAAAAGAGCGATTGGAAGAAGACTTTGCTGCTAAAGTCAAAATCTGGGCAGACACGGGAGAACCGGCATCAGTTTTATTCGGTTGTAACTACGGCTATATCCTTGATAGGAAAAAGACTCGTGATCCCAAAGAGCAACCTCCTATTCCTTATGTGCAGAGTAACTGGTATTAATATTTTATTAAAAGGATAGAAAGACACACAATAAAAACCGTGGGATATATTCGGATAAATATGAAATCACAAATATTCATCATACTATTTATACTTTTGCTTCCAATAGTTTATGCTTCATCCGACAAGTTATTTCATTGGGAGACAACAATCTCTTATACCTTGGCATTGTTGTGCTTAGTTTTGTTGACAAAAACGATTAGTAGCAAAAGAAAACAAACGATATCAATCACAATTTTAGATATAGCCATCACTCTTTACTTTTTGTATAACCTCATTCTGATATATGCAACAGACTCTTCATATATAGGAAATTCAGATATTTGTAAATGGGGGACAACCATCGGAGTCTACATACTAATCTGTAGATTGCAAAATAAAAAAGTAGTATTCTATGCATTAGTCTTCTCCGGCACTGAAGAAGCAATGACTGCCATCGGACAGAAACTGAGTCTATTGGATAGTGGACACACACAATTTGAGGTCACCGGACATCTGGGAAATCCCGGACCATTAGGCGGCTATCTGGCCGTTTGCCTGATCATTGCATCTTATCTGTTGTGGGAGAGATACTTGAACAAAAAATGGTGGTCGATATCCGGATTGACGATTGCCGTCACACTTATGACCATCGGACTTATATTAGCAGATTCACGTGCTGCCATCATGGGATTAGTGGCCGGCTGCACTCTCTTGCTCTCATCCCATTACTCCTTATTCAGAAAATATAAAAAGACGATCCTCATCACAAGTACGTCCTTTCTTCTCTTATTCGGAGCACTACTCTATCTGTATCGTCCACAATCGGGCAATGCCCGTTTGCTAATATGGAAAGTCTCTTCAGAAATGCTGACCGACCGCCCCTGGTCAGGGCATGGAGTTGGTTCATTTCCCCGACAATATATGTTTTATCAAGCCCATCATTTTGAAAACAATAACCATACAGAAGAGATGATGGTAGCGGACAATGCAGCATACCCCTATAATGAATTGTTGCACTTAGCCATAGAAACGGGTATCCCAGGACTATTATTCGCATTATTTGTTATTGCAGGCGTATACATGAAAAGCGATTCTCAACACCCACCCCAGCCAATAGCAAGAGCCGGAATAACAAGCTGGCTGCTCTTTTCCATGTTTTCCTATCCAACCGATATATTTCCCGTTCTGTTATTGTTTCCTTTATTATCGGGCTGTTTACATTGCAGAAGCATATTGTCCTGTAAAACCAACCGCTTGTCCGTCATTTCACTATCCGCAATGTATCTGACAATAGGTATATGGGCATATACTCAAGGACATCTTTATCAGAAAGCCTCCTATGAATTATCTTTTTTATCCAAAGAAAATAATACTAAGGCATTGGAATTTGCCAATACTTATCACTCTCAACTGAAGTCCAACATCAAATTCAATATGCTCTATGCCGGATGGTTAGCCAAACACTCCTGCAAGCCTGAAGACATACCTAAAATAATAGAAATTATTCCGGGTACAGAAACTTATTGTTGGTTAGGCGATTATTACCGGAGAATAGGGATGAATGAGCAAGCGGAAGAAGCCTATCGAATAGCCTCATTCATGGTCCCTACCCGACTGAGACCTCAATATAAACTCTGGCGCCTGTATCTGGAAAAAGGAGATACTGTGAAAGCGGTTTGGACTGCCAGACAAGCACTCCACCAACCATTAAAAGTTGAAAACTCTTTTACCATAAATGCAAAATCAGAGTTAAACGACTATTTACTCAAAACAAGAAATCTTTCAAAATAAAGCAAGATGTACCGAATTTATCAAACCTTATTTTGTGCGTTTGTCCTCATTGGATGTAGCACACAACCTTCAAAGCTTGAAAAAGCTTTGGAATTAAGCGGTGAAAACCGACATGAGCTAGAGTACGTACTGTCTCATTACTCTCAAAGTACATCGGACAGCCTGCAGCTAAAAGCCGCCATCTTCCTGATCGAAAATATGCCGGGGCATCATATGCTGACAAATAAGTCCATTACCCGATACATTAATACGATGGATTCCTTATATCCCGACATGTCGAATGTGATGAAAAAGGCAGTTTATAACATTCCACTCAAAAATCTGAACAGGCATGGAAAACTGAAAAAGATAGAAGATATTGAGGTCATTAAAGGTAACTACCTGATTCAGCACATTGATAACTCTATACAAATGTGGAACAAATGCTTTTGGCTCCGCCAATTATCCTTTGAAGACTTCTGCGAGTATATACTACCTTATAGAACTGCATACGAGCCACTTCTTCAAAGCGATTCCACCCTGTATTCGTGGAAAACAGTATTGGAAAGCTTTAAATACTACCACTATGTCCCGACTTCCATATCCGATGTAAAATCCATCCAGCGAAATTTACTTGGACACAGTGATGATATGTACTTCCGCGGTATCAAAATTCCGACTCTGTCCGACTCGAATTACAAATTCGACTGTCTGGACGTATGTTATTATGAATTAAGCCGGCTGCGTACAACAGGAATTCCTGCTGCCATTGATTTCATTCCCGGCTGGTCCTATCGAAATGGACAACATTATTGGCGTGTCACAATAGACCCTATCTATGCGAATGATAATAGCAGAGACATGCAGAATCCCAAGACAGCAAAGGTATATCGTATGAGTTATTCCCACAATCCTATACCTGTTTCGGATGGAAAAGACTCCATTCCTCCACTCTTCCAGAATCCTTTTATAAAGGATGTCACACAGCAATATATCAAGGTATCTGACATCGAAGTCGAATGGAAGAAATCATCCGATTCCACTCCCCTTTATCTATACTTGTCAGTTTTCAATGACTTGGCTTGGAAACCGATAGCGTGGAGTGCAGTAAAAGAAAACAAAGCGTCCTTTCAGAATATGGGACGCGACATCGTATATCTCCCCACCTACTATAACGGTGGATGCATCATAAATAACGGATTTCCTTTCCTGCTGGATATAAATGGCAAAGTACGAAATCTTATTCCGGACAAAAAACACCCGATCCATTTAAAAATAACACGCAAATATCCGTTGAATGATTACAAAATGGATTGGGCGGAAAGTTTAAAAGGATGTTATATAGAGGCATCCGATCATCCGGACTTCAAAAATGCAGATACAATATACACAATCACCCGAACCAATCCGGACCTTAACTACGATACAATCATACTTAAGCAACCGGCTTCCTATCGTTACTGGAGAATATGCAAACCCAATCAGATAATCATGCTTGGTGACTGGCAGTTTTTTGACAGTAATCTAAAACAAATCAAAGGCAAAGCAATGGGCTCGAACGAAAATGACAGATCTGTATTCAATGCTTTTGATAATGATATATTAACTTTCAGTGCTTCGGCATCATGGCTGGGAATAGATTTGGGGGAAAGAGCAGAAATAAAAATGATGAAATATATACCAAGAACAGATGGTAACGGCATTACTTCCGGTCATGAATATGAATTATCATTTTATGACGAAGAAGGCTGGAAAACCATCAGCACTCAACAAGCTACCGGTGAGTCAATAGAATTCAACTCCGTCCCAAGCGATGCCCTATTCTGGCTAAAGGACAACACCGATGGAAAAGAAGAACGTATTTTTACTTATGAAAACGGACAGGTGATCTTCTGGTAATGTTGTGCGTACCTGCACTGAAACGAAACAAACATAATCCCGGATTTGTTATTTATAGAGAGACTCTAAAAATGCAAGAACAATGAAATGGGAAAACCAACTGATAAAAGACCTTCAATGGTCGAATGAAATTACCAACAGAGAAGCCAAAGAACGTGTGGCACGCGAGATTGCCGCCACAGCCAAAGCTGGCGACATAATAGGAGCCGGCTCCGGCTCCACCGTCTACCTCACTTTGTTCGAACTGGCCAAGCGGATTCACGAAGAGCACCTGCCTCTGGAAGTGGTCCCCGCCTCCCAGGAAATCTCCATGACTTGCATCCAACTGGGCATCCCTCAAACCACCCTCTGGAACAAACGTCCCGACTGGACATTTGACGGGGCAGACGAAGTGGACCCCGACCACAATCTGATAAAAGGGCGTGGCGGAGCCATGTTCAAAGAAAAGCTGCTGATCAGGAGCAGCGGCAAAACCTTTATCATCGTCGATCCCAGCAAACTTGTCAACCTGCTGGGCAGCAAATTCCCCATACCGGTGGAAGTGTTTCCGAATGCACTGCCATACGTCGAAAAAGAACTGTACCGTCTGGGAGCCTCCAAAATTTCATTACGACCGGCCCATGGTAAAGACGGACCTATTTTGACAGAAAACGGAAACTTCATCCTCGACACCTGTTTCCGTTATATTGACGCTTCACTGGAAGAACAGCTGAAAACAATCACGGGCGTTATTGAAAGCGGACTTTTCATCAATTACGACATAGAAGTAGTTGTAGCCGGATAATATAAAAGAAAGAGCGCGAAAGAAACGCTATTTTTAACACTTTAAGCTTCTTTACAACCGGTCTATCTTTGCAGCCGACTTAAAGAACCGACTATTCTGCATTCTGTAAATAGTGAAAGCACTATCCTCCCTTCTTTATCTCATACTATCGATTTATCAATAAAAACAAAAAAAGTAGTATGGAAAGACAAAACTCACTGCAAAGCAAAAATTTACAATTTCATTTTTCTTTTTTTAGAAACACCTGGAGCAAAGAATCAACCATCGTCACCCTACACAACCTTTACCTGCAAACCATCAGCTCACTCTGGAAGGCACAAACCGAATGCTACCGGAAACTGCAAGACCGTCCCGACCGCAGCAATGAAGCCAAAATGGTAAAAGGCGCCATGCCTGTCGTCATCATCGAGGGCATCTGCCGCCCGCATTGCAGTCATGCCGCAGCCAATCTGGAAAAGATGAGCGGACTAGCCATGTACGACCTCGACCACCTGAACGAACGGACATCTGCCGTCAAAGCCCTTTTCCGTGCTCTCCCCTACGTGCCTTACACACAGACCAGCATCTCCGGCAGAGGGCTCAAAGTCATCGTATTTCTCGACGCCCGTACCCCGGAAGAGTATCCCCTCGCCTACGCTATCTGCCGGCAGACACTGGAACAAATCGCCGGACACCCGTGCGACGGACAATGCGCCCGCATCACCCAGCCCTGCTCTTGTGTGTGGGATACCGACGCTTACTACAACCCTGCCCCCGAACCCTACCCGTGGCGTGAAGAACTTGCCGCCAATCCTTCGCTGGCCCATCTGCTCCAAACTAAAAACAATTACGGCAGCGGCAACCATGGCAACAACAAGGATAATAACAACGGAAAAGCCTCTCCTATCCCTCCCCCTACCGAAGCCTGCGGATACATCGAAGCTTTCGTCCGCCACTTCGCCCAGTACCATCCCTGGCAAAAAGGCAATCGCCACGAATCCATGCTGGCAATGGGAAGAAGCGCACGACGTAAGGGATTTTCGAAAGAGGAGGTTGAAAAATTAACATCTGTTATGTCAGTAGAAATCGTGGGAAACGGCTATACGCTGCAAGAGCTGCAAAAAGACTTATCAGCTGGATATCAATACGTTGACCTGTCTTACATTCCCCAAGAGACTCCCCGTTCACTGACAGTACTGACAACTGACACCTTTATGCCTGTTTCTGTGGAAAACGACCAGGGAAAAGAAGAAGAATTGTCCATAAAAAATGAAGAATTACGAGGTTCCACCCCCTGCATTCCGGACGAAGTATACGCCAACCTCCCCGATTTTCTGAAAGCAGCCTTGATACCCGCACGAACACAACGCGAACGTGATATGCTGCTTCTGGGATTGATTGCCAACTTAAGCGGCTGCCTCCCTCTTGTCCGCATCAATTTCGACCAGCGCTTTTACAGCCCTCATCTCTACATCCTGATCATCGCTCCTTCCGCCACCGGCAAAGGGCTTCTCACATTGGCAGGTATGCTTCCGCGAGAGATCGAAAACTATCTGAAAGGAGAAAACAAACGGAAAAAGGATACCTACGAACGGGAGCTCATGGAATGGGAACGAAGCAATCAATGCTTCAAGAAGGGGACGCAGACCGCAGGAGCATCCACTCCCGGCCCGAAGCCCGAAGCACCGGAATATTACCACTTATGCGGTGCTCCCAGCACCTCCAAAAACCAAATCATCCGACGGCTGAAAAATAATGGTGACCTCGGACTCATTATCAACGCTACCGAACTGGACATGATCTCCGGTGCCATCAAACAGGATTACGGCAAGCACGATGACGTATTCCGTGCCGCATACCATCATGAATCGGCAGCCACAGACTACAAAGTAGACGGTGAGCTCATCTTTGTTGAAGTGCCGCGCCTGGCACTCTGCCTGTCCGGCACGCCCAACCAACTACCCAACTTCATGCACTCTATGGAGAACGGACTTTTCCCCCGTTTCACCATCTACACCTGTGGGGCACGATGGAAATATCGTTCGGCAGCCCCCATCAAGGGGAAAAAAGACTATGTCACTCTCTACAAAGAATTTAGTCTGCAAGTACTGGAGATGTACTACTTCTTTCAGCAGTCGCCTACGGAAGTCACGCTGACCGACAGCCAATGGGAGGAACATACCACCTACTTCGACCGCCTGCTCAACGAAGTAGCCAGTGAGCAGGCAGATGCACCGGGCTCTATCGTCCTCCGTGGTGCACTGATGGTGGCACGCATAGCCTCTATCTTCACTGCCCTGCGCAAATATGAAGGTGCCATGCGCATGAAGGAGTACATCTGCACGGACGAAGATTTCCATGCAGCTATGCAGATCGTGCAAACCACCCTCAATCACAGCCTGCTCGTCTCCTCTTCACTGCCGGGAGATGAGGTGAAATCAAAACCTTTGAAATCTTACTTCCGAATCCGGACGGTCGTAGAAAGTCTTCCAACGACTTTTACTTACAAAGAGATCAAAGAGAAAGCACTGACAAAAGGTATTAGTGAAAGAAGCACTTGTAGGTATCTAAAGAGTCTCTTAGAATTAAAATACATTGATAAACAAGAAGATAGATATATCAGAATAAAAGAATTCACAGACAAATAGGCGTTAAGTGTCAGTTGTCAGTGGCAGTAGCCTCAAAGAGCTGATAAATTGGTATAAAATAGATACATCACAAGAGAAGAGGTCCGCAGAAACGGAACAGAAACCGGTACAAGAGAGAAGGGAAACAAGTACCAGAATGGAGAGGAACAAGTACTGGAATGAGGGAAAAGAAGTACTGAAACGGAGCCTGTGATGTACAAGAAATGGACCGGACAAGTACAAGAAGAGAGAAAGAGAAGTACAACAACCTGCTGAATGATATACTGAAAACTGGAAAAAGACGTATGTACGGCAGTAGGGGAAGGTACTTCGTTCCCTCTTTTCAAGGTTCTCCCAAGTGACGGACAATCTGCTCCACTTCCCGACGCAGGAAGCGGTGCCGCCGGCAGTTATATCCGATAGCGTCCAACGCTTCCATCAACGGCTCACATTGCCTGATCCATCTCATCATTGTTTTAAGTGCCGTTTCTTCCGAACGGCCCGGACAATAGAGCAGAGCCAGCTCTGCCTTGTCATAAGCTCTCATTTCAAACTTTTTCTCTTCAAGTAATTCTTCCATAATCTTGTTCTATTAGCATTATTCAATGGTATAAAGGTACTAATAAAAGTTCAATTTGTAAAATAATAAGCGTATTTTATTGGGGTAAATACAGACATTTCCGGATAAAAAAAGATATCTGCGGACATCTGCGGACAAATACAGACAAGCAAAGAAAATAATTCGAACAGGGGGAGCGATTAACCAATAATAAGCAGTATCTTTAGCGGAACAGACGAAATCAAAATGGAAAATCAAAACGATGCATTCAACTATGCATATCTACTCAGACAAGTACAAGCAAGAGTACTACTTGCACAAAAAAGGCAATTTACACAGCCAATGAAGAAATGCTTTCAATGTATTGGGATATTGGCAAATTACTAACCGAGAGTCAAAAACAAATAGGTTGGGGAAACAATGTAGCACTTATGCAAAAAGTGAAAGATATAAAAGCCCGCTACTGGTACATGATCCAATGTCTGAAAAACGGTTGGAGCCGGGATTTCCTTATCGAGGCAATCAAGCAGGACTATTATCATTCTCACGGAGCATTGACCAGTAACTTCGCCGCCACTCTTCCCGAAATACAAGCCAAGCAAGTAAAAGAGACATTAAAAGATCCCTATATTTTTGATATGCTGACGTTCACCGAAGAGTACGACGAAAGAGGTATTGAACTGGGCCTTATCAAACATATCGAAGTATCAGAATAAGATATAGCATAACATAGTCCTGAACCCCAATCAGGAACGAATCGTTCCAATTCCCTGATGTGAACTGAACAGTATTATTCAGCTCGCATCAGGGACTTTCTTTTTAATCCCGTCCTCAAACCACTACAAGAACAGACATCCACGGACATTTCCGGATAAAAAAAGACATCTGCGGACATCAACGGACAAATACAGACATCGCCCATCCCCACTACCGTACTTTTGTCATGTCACAAGCAAGGAACCACTTGTGACCCCAACATTTTATTTTTCAATGATTCAAAAAACTTAAAACAAGAAAAAGATTATGGCAAAAGTATTTTCATTCACCAGCGTGCTCCGCAAGAACATGATGGAAAAAGACAAACCGGACCTGTATTACGCTCTCGCCAAGTCGAGCGGTGAGATTGATATAGACGAAATGGCGGAACGCATCCAGCGTTCGAGTACCGTGAACTGGGCAGACGTAGTGTGTGTGCTGCGTGCACTGCACACGGAGATGATCGACAGTTTCAAGAAAGGAGAGATCGTCCGACTGGGGAACATCGGTTCATTTTATGTTACCTTGCGCAGCAACGGTGTACTCGTCCAGAAGGATGTGAAAGAAGGGTTGATCAAAGGCGCCCGTGTCCGCTTCCGCCCCGGAAAGGAGATTAAAGACGCACTGAAAACGCTGGACTTCAGCAAGTACAAACCGGAAAGCAGCGAAGGAGACAAGACCGATCCGGAAAACCCCAAGCCCAAGCCGGACCCGGACGACGGCGACGAAGAAGCTCCGGACCCGACGGTATAAGGCAACCGTCAATCAGGTATTTACAAATTCCACCAAATCATGAGAAAGATCGATTTAATCGTGATCCACTGCTCTGCAACGCGGGTGGACCGGACACTGACGGCCTTTGACCTGGAGACGCTGCACCGGCGACGGGGATTCAATGGAACAGGATACCACTACTATATCCGCAAAGACGGCACGACACTTCTTACCCGTCCCATCGAACGCATCGGGGCACACGTGAAGGGATTCAATGCGTCGAGTATCGGAATCTGCTATGAAGGCGGTCTGGACTGCCGGGGACGCCCGGCAGACACACGGACACCGGAACAACGTGCCTCCCTCCGCCTGCTGGTGAACCAACTGAAGCAATGCTTCCCCGCCTGCCGGGTGTGCGGACACCGGGATCTCAGTCCGGACCTGAACGGAGACGGGGAGATTGAACCGGAAGAGTGGATCAAGGCATGTCCTTGCTTTGAAGTAAAAAGAGAGTTTTCGGGAAGTAACTAACCATTTAAAAGCATTCGGAAAGGAGGTGTATAAAATTATGGCAATGAAAAAATCTCTTTGGGATATGATTCTCAAAGTAGTCATCGCAGTAGCTTCGGCTGTAGCGGGCGTATTGGGCGCTAATGCGATGAATCTGTAAAATAGTAGCCTTGTGAAAGGGAAGACTTTCTTCCCTTTTCACAAGGTATTAATAGTATCAATCTTTAAAATAATAACATATGAATTATTTATTAAAATATAAACTTATTACTTTATGTATGTCCTGTTGTCTCGTACTTACGGCTCAGGCACAAACAATATTCTCAGTAGAGGAAACGATCCAGACTCCGCAAACTCAAAGTTTTGTTCGGTACGGAAATAATCCGGTCGATTTATATACGGGTACAACGGGAGTTTCTATTCCTGTCTATACTTATAAAGATAACGACTTTGAAATCCCCATAAGTTTAGAATATGCATCCAATGGCTTGGTTGCCAATCATCAAACCGGCATTTTAGGGCAAGGATGGTATCTGAATACGGGTGGAGTTATCACTCGTACAGTAGTAGGAATTCCGGATGAGAACCATGATATCGCGATGGCCGGCTATTATGATTACCATCGTTCTGTTCCTGTTAATGAAAGCATAACGAATCCTCTTTTACTCGGAAAGCAATTTCATAACATAAGTACTATTGATGAGCCTTTTGTTTATCTGTATGATCCTTCAAAGCCATCATCGGCTATGTACGAGAGTACTCCGGACATTTTTCACTTCAATTTTATGGGGTATCAGGGTAGTTTTCAGTTTGATGTAAACAAGAAAATATGTATTTACAATACAAACACTGCAAGAGACAACTTTAAGATCAAAGTATTCAATTTTCAAAACAGTCCAATTTCTTCTTTTGAAATCACCACCAATGATGGATACAAATATATATTCGGAGGAGATCAGTCCGGATTATATGATCGGGAATGTAGTATCTCAGAAAAAAGTGTGGAACGAACTGTCATATCCTGGCAGTTAACAAAAATCATAGCACCTAATGGACGAAAAGTATCTTTGATATACCGATCAGGAGACTATACAAGTCGGGGAATCATTAAAAACATGATGCCCTCACCTAATTACAAGATAGTATCGACTCAATCCGGAGGATCGGCTTCATACTATGAATCTAGTACTGTGTCTCAATTTCCTACTTATCTGGAAAGTATCTTAGTGGGGGATGTATGCCGTATTCAACTAGACTATACCTCAAAACAGTCAGAAAAATATGGAGCAGATCGCAATCCACATGATTTGCCTGCACTGCTAAAGTTGTCATCCGTGACGGTCAACTCCCTGTCTCCGACTACAGAACAAATACTACATTGCGATTTAAGCTATCAGTATTCTGCGGATAAAAATAAAGTCTTATTCTTAAAGGAGGTTGATTTCGGAGAAGGGAAGATTTATAAAATGAATTATATAGGAGTAGATGAGTTTCCATCAATATTGGTATTTCCTTTCAATGGCACATGTGCCGTAGATCATTGGGGATATTATAATGGACAGTTATTAATCGGCATCAACAACTTCATTCCTTCTACAACAACAGATAAGGATAAAAAAGAAGTGATAACAAGCAGTCAACGCGAAGCGAATGCTCTATATTCCCAGCTTGGCATGCTCAAACAGATTTCATATCCTACTGGTGGGTATACCACTTATGAATATGAAGGTAATACTTATTCCAAACGTGCAATGGATCAGTACGTCATTCGATCAGTACCAGTCGACAAGCAGACAGGAGGGGTACGAGTAAAAACGATCAGCGATTATACGGAAACCGGTGAGTGCAACCGCCGGGAGTTTACATATCAGAATTTAGACGGAAGCAGTTCAGGCATTTTACTAAAGATGCCTAGATATCGTTTAGATTATACCACAGTGATATCCAATCAGCTCTATTATATAAACAGAGGAAATGTTCAGGATATGGCAACTTATTCCTTGGAGGGTCCTCATATAGAATATGCCAGAGTAGTAGAGAAAAAATCAGATGGTAGTATGACGGAATATAAATATAAAAATTCTTTCGACCCTTTCATTGGTGATTACTCGCAGATAGATGCACTAAGCCTCCACTTCATTCCTGGTCAGCGAATAAATTCTTCCAATTCCGGTATGGCAAGATTTATTCTCTCCCGCCTTCATTCGAATGCCCACAAAAGAGGTCTTCTCGAATCACTCTATACAACATTTAATGGAGATACTATTTATTCAGAAGAATTTACTTATCTGAACCCAGGAGGAAAATGGCATCCTATATTCGGTTATCAAACTGAAAATATCAAAAATGTAAAAACAGCAGGCGACGTATTCTATATTGATGCCATAGAAGTGGTAGATAAAGCACAGATCGGTAGTAAAACGACAAAAGAATATACAAACGGGAAAGTTTTTACAACCCAAAGGGAATACGAATTCAAGTCCTCCCTCGGTCGGCTGAATTGTATATTGACCACTTTGAGCAATGGTGATATATTAAGAGAGCGAATAGAATATCCGGAAGATATGACTACTCCTTCGGATATAGAAAAAATGATGGTGGACTCTTTTCTCACCAGTATGCCAGTAAGAAAAGCACTCACTATTCAAAAAGAATCAGATAGTTTTGAAACAGTAATAAGCGGAGAATATAACAAATATAAAAAATACGACAAGCTAATAAAACTGGAAGAAATAAGAAAAACCGCCTATGACCAACTTCCTCAATGGAAAGACTTTAATCTGGATTTTGTTGATTCCGACTTCCACAATGACGCATACGATTCATGGGGAAACTTAACACGGCAAACAGCTAAAGACAGAAGTGTCACTTCTTACGTTTGGGGATATAATAACCGCTATCCGGTTACCATAGAAAAAGATGGATTGAAAACCCGATATGAGTATAAGCCTTTAATAGGAATGACTTCTGTGACCGATATCAGAGGGATTAAGACTTATTACGAATATGACAAAGCAGGACGGCTCCAGTGTGTGAAGGACAATGACAAGAATGTTATCTCTCGGTATGATTACCATTACGGTTCAGAAAATAATAATTAAATAAAGCTTATGAATTATGAAGAATATATTTGCTTTAATGCTTTTATTGCCGATTTGCTCGGCTTTATCGGGAAATGAGAATCTTCCCTTTACAACAACTAACGCAGACTCGCTGAATGTCAACAGGAGCTTTGTCCATACACAAACGATGCTTTCTCCCAATGCCGATTCCATGCTTCAGGAGTTTCAGTATTTTGATGGATTAGGTAAGCCTATTCAAACTGTATCTCAAGGAATTTCTCCCACAAAAGGAGATTTGATATCTACTTCTGCGTATGATTCTATGGGCCGGATATCCAAAAAATGGTTACCGCTTCATGCTCAAGGAAACAACGGAGCTTTTCTTTCCGATCCTTTCAACAGTACTGTAAAACAGTATGCAGACAATGTTCCTTATCAATATACCGAGTACGACCACTTTCCCGAAAGCAGAATTATACTTCAGCAAGATGTGGGAGAAGCATGGAAAAGAAATCCTGTTCATACACAATATTTAGCAAACGATACGACTTCAGCCTTAAACTGCATCCGTTATCAAATTAATGATGAAGGGACTTTATCTGAAGAAAGTGTATATGATCCGGGAGAACTGCGAGTAATACAGACTACGGATGAAGACGGAAAGTCATTATACACATTCATAGACAAAGAAGACAGGACTATTCTGAATCGGGAAATGGATGGATCAAAACAGTATGATACGTATTATGTGTATGACATTAAAGGGAATCTATGTTATGTATTGCCTCCCATGTATCAGGAATCTCATGATTTGAGTTTGTATGCCTATCAATATAGTTATGACAACCGCAATCACTGTATCATGAAGAAAAAACCCGGAGACACCAACCGCTATGCTTATGACAAAGCTGACCGATTAATATTTCTCCAAAATCGACTTCAACAACGGCAATTTGAATGGATATTCTCCGTCCCCGACCAAAAGGGACGCGAGGTGATAAAGGGAATTGGCATTAGTTCGTCACTCAACGCCCCGGCAATCTCAAATGTATTAGTATATGCCGAACGACACCAAGGAGGAGGTGCCATGGACACCGGCTATATTATTCATGATCTGTTAGGAATGGTTTCTACTAACCCTAAAGAGGTGAACTATTATGATGATTATAGTTTTCTTGCAGACTTCGAAAGTCAGCCTACACGGTTATCCCTAGAATATAGCTTTAAGGATTTCCCATCATGGTTGAAGAATAAAGAAAAAGAGTTTTCTGTTCCTACTTTAAATCCTGTCGGATTACAGTCAGGGAAACGTTCCTATCTAGATAACAATAACTATCTATTAACAGCCCTCTATTATGATAAAAAAGGACGTATAATTCAGCAACGAGGAACAAACCATCTGGGAGGATATAATATCGATTTTTATTCTTATACTTTCACGGGATTAACAAAAGGACACGTTCATCTACATCTCGATTCTGACAAAAACACTGTAATAACAGAGTATTACGACTATGTATATGACAATGGAGAACGGTTGAAACAAGTGATATATCGTCTGAATGGCGAACAAGACACCATATTATCAGAAAATGAATATGACAATCTGTGCCGGCTTAAAAGCGTGAAGCTGAATAATGGAACAACAGCTTTAACCTACGATTACAACATTCGTAATTGGATGATAAGTATTGACAGTCCGTTCTTCAAACAAAAGTTGCACTATACAGACGGGGCAGGAACCCCCTGTTATAATGGAAATGTCAGTAGTATGACTTGGCAGACTGCTTCGTCAGGAATATCCGGGTATAAATTTAGTTATGATGGTTTAAACCGAATGAAAGATGCAATATACGGAGAAGGGAATAATCTCAGCATGAATTTAAACCGTTTCAACGAACAAATAACCGGTTATGATAAAAATGGAAATATTCTGGGCTTGAAACGTTTCGGTCAAACATCACAGAATGATTATGGTTTAATAGATGATCTCTCACTGAGTTATAATGGCAACCGTTTGCTCTCTGTTAAAGACAATGCTGCAAATTCGGCATACGCAGGTAGCTTCGAATTTTCAAACGGTGCTGACAAATCTGTAGAATATTCCTATGACATCAGTGGCAATCTAAAAAGAGATTTAAACAAAAAAATTACTGATATCCAATATAATTACTTAAATTTGCCAAGCCTCATAAAGTTTGAGAACGGAAGTAACATTTCTTATCTCTATAGTCCGGAAGGAGCCAAACTTCGTACTACACATGTGACAGATAAGGATACACTTATTACAGACTATTGCGGCAACGTGATCTATGAAAATGGAATTCCTGTCAAACTGCTGACAGAGGTAGGATATGTAACCCTTGCGGATGCTGTTCATCACTATTTCTTGCAAGACCATCAAGGAAATAATCGGGTGGTTATAGACGAGAATAATAATGTAGATGAGGTTAATCATTATTATCCGTTCGGAGGAGTATTCGCTTCGACTTCATCTGTCCAACCTTTTAAGTATAATAGCAAAGAATTGGACAGAAAGAATGGATTGGATTGGTATGATTATGGGGCAAGAATGTATGATGCAGCGTTGGGAAGATGGCATGTAGCAGATCCGTCAAGTGAAAAGAATTATTCAAATACTCCTTATGGGTATTGCTTTAATAATCCAGTTACACATATAGATCCGGACGGCAAACAAGGAGTAGCGATCCCGACACCCTATGGTCCTCTCCCGTTCTATTACCCTTTGACGAGAACTCAAAGCTATAACTTGCCTTCAGATCAACAAATAATGAGGCATACATCAGACAAGTTCGCGGAGTTAGGGCAAATGATTACAGATGCGCCTAAGATGTCTTATACCTTTGGCTCTCTCTTGTATTATCAGGTAAAGAGCGCTGTCAGTCCTGAATACAATCATCAGAGGAAAAGAGACAGAAAAGCTAAAGAAAATTTAGACAAGAATCAGGCAAACGTAGCAAACAGTATAGATACCAACGTGTCAGGAATGATGCCTAATGGCGATCCGGCTCCTAAAAGGGATCCTAATGATAAAAGTAAAATAGGAAAAGCAGGAAAAAAAGTTTTAATAGGTTCGGGTATAGCCAGAACAGCTTTAGAATTAACAACTCCCGATCCTACTCAAGATGCATATGATGCTCATACTAATCAAGTTGTCGGAAAGGAAGAATATTCTACAAACTATATAAGAGATATTTTTGAATGGATAATAGAACAACTTAAAGATTAACACATTAAACAATATATGGGAAATATTTTTATAGAAATATTCAAGAAGATAACCATACTCAACAGCATTTTAATGATTATCTATTGTTTTTTTCATCCTGACTTAGGAGAATTTGAGTTTATGTTTATTATCATGATATTATTATTAATTTCATGGATAATATGGTTGATAGGTAAGATATTAAATTACTTTGAGAGGAATAAACATCCAAAGGGAAAGGAAGTAGAAACTAATGATATTATTCAAACAGCTTGTTTCAAGTTTCATCAAAACATTGATATGTTATATTATTACTGTGCAGCAGCATATATTATTTTCTTCGCTCGAAAATCCATATATATTGATTATTTAATGCTACTTTTACTAGGATTATTTCTTGGAAATCGAATAGCAATAAAAGCCAACTTATATATTTTAAATCGAGTTAGTAAAAAGAAAATAAATAAATAACTCTTATGCACTAGGATTTACCAGTCTCCTACCTTGATATGGGCAATTAGAACATAATTAACCCATATCAAGGTATATAAAATCACAAAAGAATGATGGAAATAATTTGTTTTAACGATTAATTTATAGTTATATGAGACATCTTTTTATAGCAATATATGAGAAACTTACTTCATGGTTTTGCGTCATAATAATTCCTTGCTTCATGTTTTCCTCTTTTTTTTATAAATATTACTACCTAAAGCATACTATTGTAATAGTAGTCATGCTTTGGGGAGCAATTATTGCAATAGGTGGAATGATGAGTTATCTGTTTCCATATATAAAGACACCTAAACAGCCTCTGAAAGAAAAAGGAATGATCCGGACATTATATTTGAACTCCGAAATAATAATACCGCAAATTTATTGCTGGTATTTTGTAATATATATAACCTTCAGTTTAGAGTTTAAGTCTATATTATACAATTATCTGATGTTACTTTTAACAGGATTATTCCTTGGATATAAAACAACAATGAAAGTAAACAAATATACATTAGAAGAAGCCTATCGGAAAAAGCAGGAACATAAAAAACAGAAAAGGAATAAATAGAAGATAAACAAAGAAGAGCAGACTCAACAAACGCAAGGGACTCACAATACATACGCATTTGCCGGTCTACTCTTCCTGTTACCTCCCAGACGTTCTCAATGAAACATCCGGAAGACTAGAACTCCCTTTTCAGATTCCGGAGCAGTTCTTCCTTCTTCGCTTTATATTTCTTGGAAAGAGGATTGTACGAATAAAGGTTAGTATGTTTCAAACGTATCTCGTCTGTCTGCTCCTTCCGGCGTTCTTCCCGCTCTTCCACATCATCCGGATCTTCGGACTTACGTCTTGCACCTCTCCTGCTAAACAACTGAAACTTGGATGTACCCCGAAGCTGACGAATCAGCATCTTGATAATCCGGACAATAATCTCTTGTTCCTGTTCGGAATAAGGCCTATTTACTGTCTCAGTATAAGAGAGATAATAAACTTTCAGTTCTTCTTCCAACTCTTGCAAAAAATGCATCCGCTCAACTCTGGAAAACTTCTTTCTACCAGTATGCAAATCTTTTAATCTTTCCATTAGATCTATATTTTTCAATTTCATAAAAGACGTGAGTCTATATATACTACACTCATAACCACCGCCTTACTTAAGGAAGAGGTCGAATTATTTCAATCTGAGAAGAGACAAAAGCAGAAGCTTTTCCGAAAAATGAAACTTAAAAGTTATCCAAAACGGAAAACTTTCTGTATCAGCAAGAAAGAAAAGTTTCCCCAAAATTTAATGTTAAAAGCCATCCAAGCTATTGGATAATCTTCTATCTTTGTATCCGGTTTCGGAACTAAAAAGAGGTTTAGTCAATGAGGGAACGCTGTGCAAATCGGCGACAGTACCCGCTGCTGTAATTCTCGATGAATCCGCACACGATGCCACTGCATCAGCTAATGTGGGAAGGCGCTGCGAGGGAGAGATAAGTCAGAAGACCTGCCGGAATCAAATAAACATATTATTAATCACTTTCGGGAGTTAAAGTTATGAACTACGCGGAAATTTGTATCATCAAACGTGATGGTAAAAGAGAAGATTTCTCTATCAGTAAGATCAAGAATGCAATCAGCAAAGCATTCAGTGCAACAGGCATTCAGGACGAACAGCAATTGATTGCTGACGTCACGATGAGTGTGATCAGTCAGTTCAGCAACCCCACAATCACCGTGGAGGAAATACAGGACTTAGTAGAAAAGGCATTGATGAAGGTTCGCCCCGAAGTGGCGAAGAAATACATCATCTACCGCGAATGGAGAAACACGGAAAGAGACAAGAAAACCCAGATGAAGCATGTGATGGACGGCATCGTCGCTATCGACAAGAACGATGTGAACCTGAGCAACGCCAATATGAGCAGCCACACGCCCGCCGGACAAATGATGACATTCGCCTCGGAAGTTACCAAAGATTATACCTATAAGTATCTGTTGCCGAAGCGTTTTGCCGAAGCACACCAGTTAGGCGACATCCATATCCACGACCTTGATTATTATCCGACAAAGACGACGACCTGCATCCAGTACGACATGGACGACCTCTTTGAACGCGGCTTCCGCACCAAAAACGGCAGTATCCGCACACCGCAGAGCATCCAAAGCTACGCTACGCTTGCAACAATCATCTTCCAGACCAACCAGAACGAGCAGCACGGCGGACAGGCAATCCCCGCCTTCGACTTCTTCATGGCAAAAGGAGTAGCTAAATCATTCCGCAAACATCTGGCTTCGTTCATCAACTTCTATGTGGCAATGGAGAACGGAACTCAGGCGGACGAAAAAGCGATCCGTACCTTGATAAAAGAACATCTGTCGTCTATCAAGTCAACAGAAGCAGAACGCGAAGCACTGCGCATCGCCTTGATAGCCCTGCAAATCATTATAGATAAGGAACACCTGACACGCATCGCAGAAAAGGCTTATCAGCAAACAAGAAAAGATACGCATCAGGCCATGGAAGGCTTTATCCACAACCTGAACACCATGCACTCACGCGGCGGCAACCAGGTAGTGTTCAGCTCCATCAACTACGGAACGGATACTTCTGCCGAAGGACGCCTCGTGATCGAAGAGCTGCTGAAAGCTACCATCGAAGGACTCGGAACACGTGGCGAAGTGCCCGTATTCCCCATTCAGATATTCAAGGTGAAGGATGGAGTTTCCTACTCGGAAAAGGACTTCGAGAAAGCGATGAAAATGGAAAAGATCGAAGACGCCATGAAGTCCACTTACGAGGCTCCGAACTTCGACCTGCTGCTACAGGCCTGCCAGACAACGGCAAAAGCTCTTTTCCCGAATTTCATGTTCCTCGACACTCCTTTCAACAAAAACGAGAAATGGAAAGCCAATGACCCGAAACGTTACATCTACGAACTGGCAACCATGGGATGCCGTACCCGCGTATTTGAAAATGTGGCAGGAGAAAAGTCTTCTTTGGGCCGCGGAAACCTTTCATTCACTACGCTGAATATGCCGCGTCTTGCCATCGAAGCCCGCATCAAAGCGGAAAATCTGATAGAGGACGAACGCAACAAGGATGCTATCGAGCAGAAAGCGAAAGAGATCTTCATGGAATCTGTGCACAATATGGCCACTCTTGTAGCCGACCAGCTTTACGAACGGTATCAGTATCAGCGTACTGCTCTGGCCCGCCAGTTCCCGTTCATGATGGGCAATGACGTATGGAAAGGCGGAGCCGCACTGAATCCGAACGAACAGGTAGGCGACGTACTGCGCAGCGGTACGCTGGGAATCGGTTTTATCGGTGGACACAATGCGATGGTCGCCCTCTACGGCGAAGGTCACGGACACAGCCAGAAGGCTTGGGACACGCTGTACGAAGCTGTAACGGAAATGAACAAAGTAGTGGCCGAATATAAAGCGAAATACAACCTGAATTATTCTGTGCTAGCCACCCCTGCTGAAGGACTTTCCGGACGTTTCACCAAAATGGACCGCAGAAAATACGGTAAAATTCCGGGAGTTACGGACCGTGATTACTACGTTAACTCATTCCACGTTGACGTGAAGGAACCAATTAGCATCGTGGAGAAAATCAGACGTGAAGCCCCGTTCCACGCTATCACCGGCGGCGGCCACATCACTTATGTGGAACTGGACGGAGAAGCCCAGAAGAATGTACGCGCCATCGCCAAAATTGTAAAGGTGATGCACGATGAGAACATAGGCTACGGCTCCATCAACCACCCGGTAGATACCTGCCACAACTGCGGATACAAAGGGGTTATCTTCGACAAGTGTCCGGTATGCCAAAGCGAAAATATTTTGCGTATGCGCCGCATCACCGGTTATCTGACAGGAGACCTCAGCTCCTGGAACTCTGCCAAACGGGCGGAAGAGAAGGACCGCGTAAAACACGGAGGAAACTAATGAGGAGAATTAAATAAGGAACAAAAAAACGGAGAAATGAAGAATGAAGAATTACTTTGCAGGGTAATGGTATTAAACTGTTTATCAAGGGGTATTCTTCATTCTTAATTTCTTAATTAATTTGTTCTCTTCATTCTTCGTTCCTAATTCTTCATTTCTTTGTGCGCTTCATTCTTAATTTTTCATTTTTAATTCTTCATTTTTTGAGGCTATGAATTTATTAGGGACTTATCCCGAAACAATCGTTGACGGTGAAGGCATTCGGTATTCTATTTACCTTGCCGGATGTTCCCATCACTGTTCCGGCTGCCACAACCCGAAAAGTTGGAATCCGGAGGCCGGGAAACCGCTGACGGAGGAACGGATTCAATCGATCATCCGGGAAATCAAAGCTAACCCGCTGCTGGACGGGGTGACTTTCTCCGGGGGAGATCCTTTTTATCATCCGGAAGCGTTCCTGCTTTTCGTCAAACGGGTGAAGGAGGAAACGGGAATGAATATCTGGTGCTATACGGGATATACCTATGAAGAGATCCAAGCCAATCCACGTTTGAATGCCAGTCTGCCATATATAGATGTACTGGTGGACGGGCGTTTCGAACAGGCGCTCTTCTCCCCTTATCTGGAGTTTCGGGGAAGCAGCAATCAGCGGATACTGAAACTGAACAAAGCCAGATAATTGAACAGCTACAACCGGACCTTCCGCGCTAAAAAAACTTATATTTCAAAGAAACTTGAAACACGTAGTTCGTTGTTTTGTTTACATTTACAGACAAAATCAAGTTCTACAAGAATAAGTTTTTTATGATACAAACAAATAATACCACTCCTATAGATGAAACCGATGGACTGCCAATGCCGAGACGTATCTGGGCAGTGGTCTCCATCGGCTTCGCTCTTTGTATGTCGGTGCTCGATGTCAATATTATTAATATTGTACTCCCCACGCTTTCGCACGATTTCGGGACCTCACCTGCCGTAACTACTTGGATTATCAATGGTTATCAGTTGGCCATCGTTGTTTCTTTGCTGTCTTTTTCTTCTTTGGGAGAGATTATCGGTTATCGGAAAGTGTTTCTGTCAGGCATCGGTCTATTTTGTATCACTTCACTGATTTGTGCCTTGTCCGATTCATTCTGGACGCTGACAATCGCACGTATCTTCCAGGGATTCAGCGCATCGGCTATCACAAGTGTGAATACGGCGCAGCTACGTTACGTCTACCCCAAAAGCCAGATCGGACGGGGAATGGGAATCAATGCGATGGTAGTGGCGATCTCAGCGGCAGCAGGTCCGTCGGTGGCAAGCGGTATTCTTTCGATAGCCAGCTGGCACTGGCTGTTCGCCATTAACGTACCGCTGGGAATTACAGCATTACTGCTGGGCATCAAGCATTTGCCGAGACAGGAAGAGCGCACGAAGCGGAAGTTTGACTTCGTAAGTGCCATAGCCAATGCCATCACTTTCGGATTACTGATTTATACACTGGACGGATTCGCGCATCACGAAGAGATGGATTTCCTTGTCTTGCAGCTGATTATATTGGCCATCGTCGGAACGTTTTACGTACGGAGGCAGCTCACTCAAACCACTCCGTTACTGCCGCTGGACCTGTTGCGGATACCGATTTTCCGGTTGTCCATTCTGACATCCATCTGTTCGTTTATCGCTCAGATGGCAGCGATGGTGTCTCTTCCGTTCTTCCTTCAGAATACGCTGGGCCATAGCGAAGTCATGACGGGATTGCTGCTGACTCCGTGGCCGCTGGCAACTCTTGTGACGGCTCCGCTGGCAGGTTATCTGGTAGAGCGCATCCATCCGGGGATATTGGGAAGCATCGGCATGGTATTATTTGCCGTCGGACTCTTCTCGCTCTCGGGGCTTACCGCCGAGTCGTCCGATATCAGTATTATTCTTCGTCTGATGCTTTGCGGAGCGGGCTTCGGACTGTTTCAGACTCCCAATAACAGCACGATCATCTCTTCCGCTCCGACACAGCGCTCGGGCGGTGCCAGCGGAATGCTGGGGATGGCACGATTGCTGGGGCAAACGTTCGGTACTACATTGGTAGCATTGCTTTTCAGTTTTGTCGTGCACGACCGGAGTACGGCTGTCTGCCTGATGGTTGGAAGCGGGTTTGCCGCTGTGGCGGCTGTTGTCAGTAGCCTGCGGCTGTCGCAACCATCTACGCTGAAGAGGGAAACGAATCGGCCATGACAAAAAAGATGTCATCCGTAGCGCAGCAAAGAATCTCCTCTCCCATACACACAGAGAGCAGACTCTTCACTACGTACTGAATGACAACTAATCTCTTATCGGATACGGATTAATATTCCGTATCACGAATCACTTCTACCAAGCGGCGGAAATCCTCCGGATGTACGTCGCCGATATTACCGATACGGAACGTATCTGCCTTCGATATCTTTCCCGGATAGATGACAAAGCCCTTGCTCTTCAATGCCAGATAGAATGCCTTGAAGTCAAAACCGTCGTGCGGATAGAGGAAAGAGGTAATAATGGGCGATTGCAGGCTGTCGTCAAGCAGCGTGACAAAGCCGAGAGAGCGCATGCCTTCCACCAGAATACGGTGATTCTCGCAGTAACGCCGGTAACGGGCCTCTACCCCACCCTCTTCGATCAGCTCCGTCAGAGCCTGCTTGAAAGCACGAACGACGTGGGTCGGCGAGGTAAAGCGCCATTTGCCGTGTCCTTTCTCCATCGCCTCCCATTGGTCGTAGATATCCAGAGAAAGCGAGCGGGCAACACCTTTACAACGCATCAGTTCCGAACGACGGGCGATGATGAATCCGAAACCCGGCACACCCTGAATGCATTTATTGGAGCTGCTGATCAGAAAATCAATACCTAATTCGTTTACATCCAACGGGATACCGCCAAAGCTGCTCATACAGTCGACTATGAGTTTCTTGCCGTGCATCTTGACGATGTGTGACAGTTCTTTGATCGGATTCAGAATGCCGGTAGTCGTTTCACAATGTACGAAGGCAACGTGAGTCACATCTGAATTATTGCTCAGGTAATCGTCGACATACTCCACAGATACCTGCTCCGTCTCTTCAAAAGCCAACATGTCGTAGTCGAGATGATAGTACTCCGCAATGTTTCCCATGCGGTCGCCGTAAGCTCCATTGCTGCAAATCAGCAGTTTATCTTTGGGAGTGATGGTTGCGCCCAGCACAGCTTCCACGCAGTAGGTGCCGCTGCCTTGCAGAAGAACCGAGGTATAGTCTTCCGTCTTTTGAGTGGCGAGGGATACGAGTTCTTTGCGCAGTTCCTCCACAATGCCGAGATTGTAGTCTTCATCCCATGTACACCAGTCGGTCATCATAGCTTCTTTAACGGTGGTTGAGGTAGTAAGAGGTCCGGGGGTCAGTAATAAATATGGTTTCATAATGTGATGTTCTTTTTAAAATGAATAATGTTCTTTTCCTTATCTTCCGGCATTGATCTTGTCGATCAAAGCGGGCAGTTCCTCTATCGTGCGAATGACGTAAGAAGCACCTGCGGCCAGCATGCGCTCTTTCACTTCCGCTATGCGGGCCTCCAGTTCGCCGGCAGGCATCGACCGGGTTTCTTCTTCGGTAAGTGCCATCTCGTTACTGCCGAGAATCACGCCTACGCTCCACACTTTCGCGTTCACCCCTTCTTTGATATCGGCAATCGTATCTCCTACTTTCACTACGGCATCCAGACTGGGGACAGCCAGCTTCGTCAGATTCTCAAAAATCATGTAAGGAGCCGGACGACCGGAAGGAAGGAGGTTCGGAGTAGCGCAATAATCCACGCGATACCCTTTTGCCTGTGCAGCCGGAAGAACGACATCCATCATTTCACGGGTGTATCCGGTAGTGGAGCCGATTTTAAGACCTTCGGCACGCAGCTTTTCCAATGTCGGAATGACACCCGGGATAGGGTCGGTATAGTTTTCGAGCGAGGCAAACAGGTGCTTTTCGAAAAGACGGTTCAGTTCCACCACGTCTTCTTCGGTCCATGCACGCTGATAGCGGGCCACAAATTGTCCGTTCACTTCGGGCATTGAAAGCAGCTCGCGGATATGCTGAATTTTCGGCAATCCCATAGGCTTACGGGTCTGTACGACGTCAATCACCAGCCCTTTTTCCGCAAAGGCTTCCATAAAGGCGGCAACAGGAGCAAAACATCCGTAATCGACAGCCGTACCCGCCCAATCCATAATAATACATTCAATCTTTTTCATTCTTGCTTTATATAATTTATTGATTCAATTTTCTTTCTGTTCTACTTGTCTCCTTCTTCGGGCCGGTAAATGCAGGTCCGGCAAGAGACTTTTCACTGTGCCCTGAGCGGCTGTATGGCAGGTTCGGCAACGGGAATCAAGCCCGGAGCCAGTTCTTTATCCATCACCTCTCCACGTTTTTCTTTCCGATAGCGTTGTATCAGATACAGCAGAGAAAGCGTAAATGCCGTACAGCAGACAATGCCGACCGTGCCCGCCATCGTATTATAAAACTCCAGCCAGTTTAAATCCGGGTTAAAGCATTCTTTGAAAAGCAATACCAACACCGTGCCTGTATATCCGATAGAATCGATCATGGCTATAAAGAAGCCTACATTTCCCCTGATGCGGAAACAGGCAATAAACCGGTCGAAGAAGATCGTCTGAAAACTCAGATACGAGAAGTAAAGGCAGAGGCTCTGAATGAACAGCCACGCCAGCGGAGAAAGCTGCAATGCATCATAATTGAACGCGACGAAGCTAAGAGTAAACGCCCCGGCAATGACCAGCGCCAACAGGATGGACAACACTTTCACATGACTCTTTATCAGTGCCAGCGAAGCAAAGACCGCCAGAATAATCAGCGTGACCACTCCGTCCACCTTGGCAAATATCCATGAGGAGAAACCTGCGGCATTCACATCGACAATCTTCACCAGAAAATCTTCCTTTACATCCTGAAGCACTGTCAGGAAAAGATTGGCAAAGAAAAGCATCGTCAGCACGGGGGCAAAGCTGCGAAAGAGGTTCCAGCGCTGTTGTTTGTCGAGCGTCACACGTTCCACGCGCAAAGCCTTGTCTTCGGCTGTCGGTCGGGGGAGCCGGTCAAGGAAATAGCCCAACGCGGCCAGCAGGGGCAATGCGACCGCACCAATCAACGCAGGCATCCAGAACTCACTCACGTTCAGTGTATTTACTACAAAGAGTCCGATTGACTTCGCCGTTCCGCTGCTCACTGCAATGCTCAGTCCGAAAAGGGAGGCGAGCAAGTCGGTCACCCGTCTTCCTTCGAGGAAACTGAAGATGACTCCCCACATGCATCCCAAAGACAGACCGTTGAAGAACAATGCCAGTACATTGAACGGACGGGGCAGGCATCCGAAAAGAACCAAAGAGAGCTCGGCAACCAAAATGGAGACAAGAATGAATTTCAGGCGGCCTTCTCTCTTCAGTTCTGAAATAAGTTTGATCCCGATAAACTTGGACACCATATATCCGAATATCTGGATGATGCTGGTCGCTATCTTATAGTCCATACCAAACAGTTCCATGCCGTCGAATGTGGCGGCAGTGAACGGCTTGCGGAGTGCATAGACCAATGAATAAGACAGCAGTGCCGCTCCTCCCGCATAGAGAATGAAAAGTAGATCGGAAAGTTTCTTTTGAGTCGAAGGCGACAGTTTTTCTTTGAAATTCATGATTCGTTATTTTTTGTTTCCGGTGCAAAAGTAGGACGTCCCGACGAGTGAAAAAATGAATTTCAATGAATCATATCGTATATATTCGCTTTCCGGCAGGGTGTAATATTAATGTAATATTCATGCAACATATTCATAATACATTAGTCATTCCTTTGCAACGAAATCAATTTTACAGTCCACAAATCATGAACGAACTGACAGAAATATACAAGCGAATCGAATACTTGCGCAACAACGGAGTGAAGATGAAAGAAATAGCGGACCGGGTGGACATGGCGCCCAGCGTATTGTCTGCTTTGTACTCCAGCGTACTTCCCGCCTACATCGACCTGCTGAAAACCCGCACACCGGACGACGCACTGGACGAAGCGCTGGCACTGGTCAACAATGTCTCCAAAAAACGCTTATTAAATAATGTAGGCGCGATGAAACTGCTGCTGCTCGAAATGGAACCCGAACAGCAAAGCGAAGCGGAAAGCGGTAACCCGCTGGTAAAACTGCTGGGAAAGGAAATGAAGGACTCGGTACAGGATGTTTTCAACTACAGCGGACTGTATCTCAGTTACAGCCTCTCTTCTTCTACCGACAGCCTGAAAATAGAACCGTATCTGATCAACGCTTCCGAAAACAGCGAATATGTAAAGGTAGGAATGATAAATGCCTATAAATCGGTGCATTGGGGAGGCGGAATCATCAGCAACCATCAGAACTCTTATCTGATGTTCAACGAAAGGGATTTGCCGCAATTCGCCCTCGTCACCATTTACCTGCAACTTCCGCATTATGAATATCCCGCGATGCTGAAAGGGCTGTATCTCTGTCTGGATTACAATCACAACCCGATAGCCCGGCGAATTGTGCTGGTGAAGCAGTCGGACAGTACGGATGTCAATGAGTTCCTGACGATGGAAGGCAGGCTGGTGCCGAAAGCGGAGTTGACACCGGAACTGGAAGTGTACTACAACTACACCTGTCAGGAAGGAGATTATATTAAAACCTGCACAGTGCCCTCCCCAAAACTGGATGCTACGGACTTGGAACGGGAAAAGAAAATGTTAATGATTTAACCTTTCTCTCCGCGCATGCAGGATGTCAATTGGAGAAACGGCGCTTTCTCACCGGCAGACTAAGGCATTTATCGCATATAGAAACGGCGCTTTAACGTTGTGTTAAAGCGCCGTTTCTATATAGGATAAATAGCACACTCTATTTTACTGTTTTTCAATGACATACATCACTTCATCGTTACTACTTCCCTGCTATCGGCAAGCGGTCCGGTTCGGGTGGAGTTGCTGTTTCGGCAACTTCGAAAAGCCGGGGTTTCGGATTGATCCCTTCTAAAGCCCGCCGGCATCTCCGCCAACGTCGGCCTCATCCTGTCGGTTGTCCCGGACGACACAGATCTCCCCCGCTTGCCTTTCCGCTTTAGAAGAAGAACCTCAATATGTCATTGAAGTTTGCCCAGATCAGCAAGCCGAACAAAAGAACCATACCGGTCATTTGAGCGTACTCCATAAACTTGTCGCTCGGTTTACGACGGGCAATCATCTCATAGAAGTTGAAAAGCACGTGTCCGCCATCCAATGCAGGGATCGGAAGGATGTTCATGAAAGCAAGGATAATGGAGAGGAAGGCAGTCATGTACCAGAATTGATGCCAGTCCCACGTTGCGGGGAAGATGCTTCCGATGGTACCGAAGCCGCCCAACTGCTTCGCTCCTTCTTTCGAGAAGAGGTATTTCATGTTGCCGACGTATCCTTTCAATGTCTTCACACCCAGAGAAACACCTGCGGGGAAAGATTCAAAAAATGCGTACTCCTTCTTCACCATAGGCAGCAGGCGATCTGTTGTCACACAAGCAGTGACACCCATCAGGTAAGCAGAGTCCACACGCAGGGAAGTCGTATCCGTCACGCCGCCACGTACATACGTCAGGGTGATCAGACGGGGATCGATGCTGTCTTTCAGCAGGGTTTCTGCGTTTTTCTTGCGTTCCGCCATCGTCTGCTTGAAATCAGAGAAAGAAATGGAGGCTCCGTTCAATGCGATGATACTGTCGCCCGGCTGAATGCCTGCCTGTGCAGCAGGAGAATTAACCATCACGCTGTCAATCACATACGGGAAACGGAAAGAAGCAAAACGAACGCTGTCCGCCATCAGTCGCTGCATCATATCTTCGGGAATGTAGACAGAAGCCTTCTTACCCTCACGAAGCACACTGACTTCACGGGCATCGGCAATCTGGCTCAACATATCGCCGTCATAGCGCACGAAAGGCACATTATCGGCAGACAAAAGGATGTCGCCATCCTGAAAACCGACTGCTTTCGCCGTCTCATTGAAGTCCATACCGAGAGGAGCTTCCTGTACCTTTATATATTGGTCGCCCCAAGCAAAAAGAATCATTGAGTAGATGAAAAGCGCCAGCAGGAAGTTGAACAGCACACCGCCCACCATGATCAAAAGGCGCTGCCAAGCCGGTTTGGAACGAAACTCCCACGGCTGTTCGGGCTGTTTCATCTGTTCGGTATCCATCGACTCGTCTATCATGCCGGCAATCTTGACGTAACCGCCCAGCGGCAGCCATCCTACGGCATATTCCGTATCACTTCTCTTGGGTTTGAACTTGAACAATGTAAACCAGGGGTCAAAGAACAAGCAGAATTTTTCTACACGCACCTTGAACAACCGGGCAAAAAGGAAATGCCCGCCTTCATGAATGATGACAAGCAGCGAAAGGCTCATGATCAGTTGCAGGGCACGAATCAAAAATGTTTCCATACAGTTTATTTACAATTTAAAGCCTCATCCAAACCCTCTGCTCATCAGAGGAAACCGAGGCACTTTCTAATTTATATTACTTATTTATATTCATGAAATCAACTCCGCAGCTATTCTCCGCGCTTCGGCATCGGTAGCTACATAGTCATCGTAAGCAGGAGCCGCCACAAACGCGACACGTTCCATCGTCTTCTCAATCACATCGCTCATGCCGAGGAAGCTGATGCCGTCTTTGAGGAAAGAGGCTACCACCACTTCGTTGGCGGCATTGACGATGCAAGGCATATTTCCGCCCCGGTACATCGCTTCGTAAGCCAAGGCAAGGTTGCGGAAACGTTTCGTGTCGGGTTGCTCGAATGTCAGGTTCGTACATTTCGTGAAGTCGAGCCTGTCGAATGAAGAGCAGATGCGGTCGGGATACGAGAAAGCATACTGGATGGGCAGGCGCATATCCGGCATGCCTAGTTGTGCTTTGACGGCACCGTCCTCAAACTGCACCATCGAGTGAATGACCGACTGCGGATGTACCACCACCTCGATCTGGCTCGGCTGCACACCAAACAGCCATTTGGCTTCGATCACCTCGAAGCCTTTATTCATCATGGATGCGGAATCAATGGTTATCTTGGCTCCCATCTCCCAGTTGGGATGTTTCAAAGCCTGTGCCTTGGTCACAGTTTTCAGTTGCTCCAGCGTGCAGGTGCGAAACGGACCGCCCGAAGCTGTCAGTATCACCTTCTCTATCGGATTGCCAACTTCTCCCGCTAAACACTGGAAGACTGCCGAGTGTTCGGAATCCACCGGCAAAATAGGGGTGCGGTATTGCTGTGCCAGCTGGTTGATCAGTTCTCCCGCCACCACGAGCGTCTCCTTATTGGCAAGCGCAATGGCTTTCTTCGCACGGATGGCATTGATGGTCGGCTTCAGTCCGGCATAACCTACCATTGCCGTAAGAACCATGTCCACCGGTCCGGCTTCCACGATCTGACAGACCGCATCGATTCCGGCATATACTTTGATCGGAAGGTCGCTCAGTGCTTCTTTCAGTTCGGCATACTTTTCTTCATTGGCTATCACTACCACTTCCGGCTGGAACTTGCGTGCCTGTGCAATCAGCAGTTCGACCCGGTTGTTGGCTGTCAGGGCATAAGCCTCGTACAGGTCGGGATGTTCTTCGATGACCTGCAGCGCCTGCGTCCCGATAGAGCCCGTAGAGCCTAAAATAGCTATTTGTTTTTTCTTCTTATTTTCTGAATCCATTATTTATCTAATTCCTCTGTCACTTATAATCGTATATCCCACTTCACATGATTACTTTTTTAGAACACAATGTACTTCTCCGGATTGACTGGATGCCCTTTGTACCACAGTTCGAAGTGGAGGTGCGGTCCTGTACTGAGCGTTCCGCTGTTGCCAACCAAGGCGATGGCCTCGCCTCCCTTCACGCGGTCGCCTTCTTTCTTGAGCAGCGAGCCACAGTGCTTGTAGATCGAAACGAAATCCTGATTGTGCTGCACGCCTATCAAATAACCGGTTTCGGCTGTGTATGTGCTCAGAAAGACGGTGCCGTCCATCGTAGCCAGCACGCTTTCATTGGGATTGGCTGCAATATCTGTTCCAAAGTGTTTTTTATCGGCATTGAAATGGTCGGAGACCATTCCACGAGTCGGACGATACAAAATCAATCCGTTGACATCTGGCTGCGAGACAATCGTAGTCAGATTATATTTTTCATTTTCTTCGTATTGACGGCGAAACTCTTCTTCCCGTCTGGTACGCTCCATCAAGGTGTCTTCGCGAGCGACAGTCAGCGAGTCCAGTGTCTGCACGCTGTCTATCGGCACTTTTCCGCTGAAGATGTCCTGTATGTTCATGATGTAAAGGTTCTGCCGGTCGAGCAGTTCCTGCAGGGAATCCACACGGAGGGCGTTGTCCACAATCTGACTGCGGACTTCACTGTTCATATAGCCGGGAAGGTAGTTGCGCAAAGGGGTGAAGGCAATGATACAGGCAGCAATCAGAAAAAGCACCGCCAGCACGGACAACAGTACCGAAAGACCGTTCAGCTTGGATACACGAAGCCCTACGATTTCTTCAAGTGTATTCTCATTGATGATAGTGAGTTTATACTTGAACTTGAAATTGTTCCAGAAAGCTTTACTCCGTTTTCTTGCCATTATTCTGTTTATTAATTACTAAGTTACTATATCCAATTAAGTATCTTTTAGGCACGGATTACACGGTTTTCACGGTTTTAGCTGCGTAATTTCTTAAAACCGTGAAATCCGTGTAATCCGTGCTAAAAGTATATTTTATCAATAAATTGTGATCCCATAAACGCTTACCAATCTGTTCATTCTTCCTCCAAATCTTCCAAATTCAACAATCCTTCGGGAAGCTCGACTGTGATGAGCTTCTTTTCCTGATTTATTTCCACGATAAATTCTTCCTGTGCAGGGACGAGCAGTTCTTCTCCGTCCGCCTGTTCGACTACAAAAAGCGTATTCACCGTAGCAGTATCCACTTCCACGACTTCTCCCAGATCGCCGTGACGGATGTCCTTCATCCGGAAACCGACAAAGAAGTTCCACGACAACTCGCCGTCTTCCGCTTCCTCGGCATGTTTCACCGGAAAGTAGACTTCGACATTGGTGAACATACGTGCACGTTCCGCCGTATCAATTCCTTCGAGCTTCACCAAAGCGGTAGAGTCGGAACGGAAACGGTACTCTTCGATGAAAAACGGTACAAAAATGCCGTCGAGCAGGCATATCAGGTAATCGCAGTCCACACGGTCGAAAATATCGTCCGTAAAAGTAAACTGCAACTCGCCGTGAATGCCGTGCGGCTTATTGAATAGTCCGATCTTATATACTTCTTCTTTTTTTATCATATACGAGTAATTCTGGCGCCGATGGCGTTAAGTCGTCCTTCTATATTCTGGTAGCCACGATCTATCTGTTCGATGTTGCTGATGGTGCTGGTTCCTTCGGCGCTCATGGCAGCAATCAGAAGGGCGATACCGGCACGGATATCCGGCGAAGTCAGTCGGGCGCCGCGCAGCTTGAAGCCGTGATTGTGTCCGATTACTACGGCACGGTGAGGGTCGCAAAGGATGATCTGCGCACCCATGTCGATCAGTTTGTCCACAAAGAACAGGCGGCTCTCAAACATCTTCTGATGGATCAGTACGCTTCCTTTGGCTTGGGTGGCTACCACGAGCATCACACTCAGCAAGTCGGGTGTCAGTCCCGGCCAGGGAGCGTCGGCAATGGTCATGATGGAGCCGTCGATAAACGATTCTATTTCGTATGTTTCCTGTGCGGGAACGTAGATGTCGTCTCCCCTCTGTTCGAGTTTGATGCCCAGACGGCGGAAACTTTCGGGAATGATGCCGAGGTTCTCGTAAGAAACATTTTTGATGGTGATTTCGCTTTTGGTCATGGCAGCCATACCGATGAAGCTTCCGACTTCAATCATGTCGGGCAATACGGTGTGTTGCGTACCGTGCAGTTCCTCCACCCCTTCAATGGTGAGCAGGTTGGAAGCGATGCCGCTTATTTTTGCTCCCATCCGGTTGAGCATGCGGCAGAGTTGCTGCAAGTAGGGTTCGCAAGCGGCATTGTAGATAGTGGTGGTCCCCTTTGCCAGCACGGCAGCCATCAGAATATTGGCGGTTCCTGTCACGGACGCTTCATCGAGCAGCATATAGTTACCTTGAAGCCTGTCGGCAGTAATCTCATAAATTCCCCGCGCCTCGTCGTAGCGGAAATCGGCTCCCAGATTTTGAATCCCCACAAAGTGGGTATCAAGACGACGGCGACCGATTTTATCTCCACCCGGCTTCGAGATCAACGCTTTCCCGAAACGCGCCACCATCGGACCGATCAGCATCACCGACCCCCGAAGACTGGAACACTTTTTCAGGAACTCATCGCTCTCCAGATAGGCTAGATCGACATTCTCTGCCTTAAAACTATAAGTATCAATGCCTTCCTTTGCAACTGTTACCCCCATCTCCCGCATGAGCTGAATCAGGTTATTGACATCCAGAATGTCAGGTATATTGTTCACAGTCACTTCTTCAGCAGTCAGCAACGTGGCACAGATAATCTGCAAAACTTCGTTTTTGGCTCCCTGCGGATGAATGTCCCCGCCCAGCCGATGTCCTCCTTCAATTACAAATGAAGCCATTTTTTTTAAGTATTAAGTAATAGGTAATAGGTATTAGGTATTAAGTATTAGACCGCAAGTGCAAAACCTCATGCAGCGAACAACATCGCCGCGCTAATACTTAATACCTAATACTTCAATATCTTCTCCGCGGATTACTGTTCCGGTTATTGTTGTAGTTCACTTTCGGGCGATAATTCTGGTTCAGACGTTCTGCCATCAGGCGGATGATGTCGTCTGTCAGCTGGAGTTTGCCGTCGGAAAGTTCATAGAGGTCTTCCGCTATTTTACGGTCGTCTACCGTATCTTTGTTCCATGCCATGTAGTCCTTCTTCATGTGGTTGCAGATCATGGCTACCAGATTCCTCTTTTCGTTTCCTTCGGGAAATTCGCAGGCTTTTCTGATCAACACTTCCAGCGTGTGGCCGTAGTGGCGGTAGCGCATACGGGTAGTGGAATATGGGATCGGTTCCGGCTTGGTCACCAGGTTGTCTTCACGGATGATTTCGTAGGGGTAATCAATATCCAACTCAAAACCGGACATGATTGCCAGGTGGTCCCAGAGTTTATGCTTAAAATCAGGAACATCACGCAAATGGGGAAACATATTCCCCATGATGTTGATAATCGTGTTAGCACAACGCTGACGTTCGGCACGGTCCTGAATGGTCAACGCATAATCTACCATGTTCTGTATGCTGCGACCGTATTCGGGGAGCGGCATTCTTTTCTGTTGGGTATTGTATTGCATTTTTTAAATTAAAAGTTTTGAAATTAAAAATTAAAAGTCGGAGGACGACGGTCACTCATAAGTCACAGCTTCTTGCTAAAAAGGATCACTCACAAAAAAGGATCACTCACTCAAGGGATCATCCAAGAAGTGACTTCTTAGGCAACGAGGCTACAAATTCCTTCAGGTAGAAAGGTTCGAAGTAGGCCACGTCTTTATAATCTTCCCCGGCAACTGCTTTTTCTGCCAGCGGATACATCATCTTTGCCAGCGGATGGATATCATCGATAAAATGCGCGTTCGGATGGATGATCTTCTCACGGCATTTGGCAGCTCCATTTCCGTAGAAATAGACAGGGGCTTCATTCAGAAACTCCAGATAGGAATTTTCATCGACAATATCGGCGGCGATCGCGCGTTTCACGTTCAATGCACGGTCGTAGACGGCAGCATATACTTCCATACGGCGGGCATCGAGCATCGGACAGAGCAACGCATCTTCCGGCAAATCGTGATACAGCAATACGGGCACACTCAGCACTTCGAGCGTAGGAAGACCGATCAAGGGCACATTCCGTCCGTAACAAATGCCTTTCGCCATCGAAACACCGATCCGGAGTCCGGTGTAAGAACCCGGTCCGCAACTCACCGCAACTGCATCCAAAGGTATGGCATGACTATCAATGAACGATAACGCTTCATCTACAAACACTCCCAAAGACACAGCGTGTGAAGGGCCTTTCAAGTCTTCTTTCACAAAAATCGTCTGTCCGTCTTGACTGGCCGCTACCGAGCAAACAGTGGTAGAGGTTTCAATATTCAGTATACACGACATAAAAATCAGCTTATTAAATTGTCGCAAATTTACATGATTTGTCGGAAACTACCTAATATTTGCGTAGATATTCTCAGAAGGGGTATAAGAGCACTTCTAATCTATACAAAGTATCATATTTAGTCCAAAAGAACGGATTTTAAGAACCAAATTAAAGAACCGATTCAAAGAACAAGGTTATGACACATCAAGTCTTTATTAATGAAATTGTAAAAGCTAATTTTAACCTCCGTCAACCCAAAAGTGAGAGACCAACTAATATTTATTTGATAGTACGTATAAATCAGAAGCAGGCTAAATTGTCGACTGGAGTAAAAGTATATCCTGAACATTGGAATATCAAAAAACAAGAAGCGTATATAAGTTGTCGCCTAACAGAATCAGACAATATAAATAATACTATTACCAATAAAAAATTGTTAGAGTTAAGAAGTCAATTTGAAGAATTTAAGCGTTATCTTTGTGATAATCCAAGCGAACTAAAAAATTGCTGGGACTTATTAAGGAAATACATATACAAAAATAATATGCAAAGAACTAATAAAATAAACGCTATACATTGGCTACGAGATATTATTGCCAATGACAAAACTATCAAAACCTCAGGTGAACATAAGAGAGGATCGACAATGGAAACGTATTTAATTGTATTAAAAGATTTCCAAACCTTTCTAAAAGAAAAAGGTCAAGATACTATCAGTTTTGACGATATAAATCTGGCATTAATTAAAGAGTATGAAACATACCTATTCAATAAAAAAGTAAAAGGTGAACGAACAACTGCAACAAGTACTGTAGGCAATAAATGTGTTCAACTAATTGGTATTATTAAAAGAGCAGAACCTTATAACCTGATAGACATACACGAAGCTAAATTAGACAAATACTCCAAACCCAAAAGCAGACAAGGAGATGAAAATGAGATTTATTTAAATGAGGAAGAAATCAGTAAGATATATTCCCTTAAACTCCCTTATAAAGAGGGGGTTGCCAGAGATGTTTTTATCCTACAATGTTGGACGGGACAACGATTTAGTGATATAAAATCATTAAATGAAGGTATCGTAAAAGAAACCAGCAGCGGAAAAGTACTAGAAATTGTACAGCTTAAAAAGACCCGTAGAGTTACTATTCCATTATTCCCTATAGCTTTGGAAATACTGAAGAAATATGATTTCAATTTACCTGAAATCACAGAAAATACGATGTTGAGATATTTAAAGAAAATAGGATTAAAAGCCGGCCTTACAGAAGAACATATTGTAACAGAAGATAGAGGGGGCAAAGTTACTAATTCAATCAAACAACGTTGGGAACTAATAGGTACTCATACCGCACGGCGATCTTACATAAGCAATATGCTCAAACGTGGCTATGATAGTCACTTATTGATGAAAATCACTGGACATACTACTGAAGAGGCGTTCAAGAGATATATTAAAGTTCGTTCAGAAGATGTTGCATCATTTATACTTAAAACGGAAGCAGATCGAGCAAAAAATAAGATATCCCAAGAAACATCTCTCCAAAGTAATATTCCAATAAATAGTAATCAAGTACTCAAAGTGATAAAGAAAGGAATCGAAGAAGGCCTAAAACCATTAAATAAAGAACTATCTGATATAAAAGAAGTCATGCAGTATATAACCATTAATAAAAGAAGTATACGGCCTGTCAATGCTCGTAGACTCATTGCTATGGTGGTTTCTTTAGAAAAAGACAATACTCCCGCCCAAACGATCATCAACATGTTAGAGGCATCAGGTATCATAGGGTCAGTTAGTGTTACAATGACAGGCGGTCAATATTTCCCGATGCAAAATATGAATGAACGAGTGTTGGATGAATTAAAGACTTTAGCTGTGGAGGAAAAAGACCTCAATAACAAATAGTAATTTCTCCCTTTCTCACCCCCTCAAACTCTTATAGATGAGAATAAATTGAAGCGTAGAGATTGCACCGGTAGTAAATGGTGCACATAAGCTTCAAACAAGATTAAACAATTTCCGGGTTGACCCCAATACTTAGAAGATCATTGGGCGATTCAATTCGAAGGATAGCAGCGGTATCGGTAATTATCACAGCTACAGTCTGGGTAATGAAAGTATGACAGCCTATCAAAGAGCCAAGTCAGGACGAAGAGTCTTGATAACGGCTCTTTATTTTTTTCTTCTCCTTTTCTTTACACTTCTTCCTCCCCCTCTCTTCACCTTAAACCCTTATATATGACAAGAATAAGAAATAAGAATAAAAGACAAGAGAACAAGAACATATTATTAACCAACAACAAAAAGCAAGAGAAAAATGAAACATTTAATGAAAGGAATCAGAATCGCAGCATACATTGCTGAGATCATCGTGGCAGGTTCAACTATTGTGGAACTTGTAGAGAAGTATAGTGGTAGGAGCAAACGTAAATCCGCCGCAAGTAAAGTTGATACAGGCAATGTAGCAACTGAAAACCCATAGAAACGTCTAGTGAATGGATTATGATAATGCACAGGACGTAATTATAACTATCCTTGAGGTAACAACATCCATACTCAAGGGAATAAAGAAGCTAAGAGGAATATTTGTAAAAGCAAAGAAATAAACCTCTTGGCTTTTTCTTTTATCGGATTTTATTAACCAATTAAAAACTATAAAAATATGGAAACTACAAGAGAACTGTCTGTCGTTCCACAACAAGGAATGATGACAAAAATGGGCATAATCAACCCAACCTTTATCGAAGATGCAGTAATTGTATCGGAAAAGAAACAGGAGAAAGAACATCCCAATTTTATTGAATCAAACACTTCAGGCATTACACTTGAAGAACTGGAAACGAACTGTATTGTACCCAGCTTTGGAGACAACCAGCTTACAATCAGCCACCAGACTTTTATACACCGTATTGAGGAGGCGGCAAGCATATTTTTTGCAGGAGAAACTTTCGGTAATACGGAAATCAGAGTCTCACACAAGATTTTAGGCAGACATCCTTCCGCACTGACAAAAAGGAAGGAAGAACTCAAACCTGAAGACGAAACCATCTATTATCAGAGGATGGCATTCTGTTTTCATATCCGAACCATATGTCGGGAAATGAACGGTGAGGAAGTGCATCTTTGTATCGGCGGCGTAAGAAGCCTGAACGAAGAGAACCTGTACGGGAAAAAATCCCCTGAAAAATTTAAAATCTTTATCGGATGGAGAGTCAGGGTATGCAGCAATCTTATGCTGACATGTGACGGCTTGACAGGACGTCTGGAAGTGATGGGCGATACGGATATCTATATAGCCGCCCTAAAACTGTTCCGGGAATTCAACCCCGAACAAAATTTGAGACTTCTTGAGAATCTGGGAAGAACGATGATTTCACAGGAACAATTCTGCCAGATAATCGGACGTTTACGGCTTTACCAGGTTTTACCGGCATTACAGATGAAAGAATTGCCGAAAGTTATCTTAGGTGATTCAAACATCAATGCAGCCACCAAAGGCTATATTGACAACCCTAACTTCGGCTTACGCGGAAGAGCAAAAATTTCATGCTGGGACCTGATGCAACTTCTTAACGAGGCAGCCAAACAGTCCTATATTGACAAATTTCTCGAAAGGAATCAGAACGCCACAGACTTTGCAGTGGGCATTCAGAAAGCCTTGAGAGGAGAAGACACTGAAAATTACGGATGGTTCCTAGGATAGACAGGGACATCCCAAAATCCTATGAAGGGAGAAAGATCTAAAAATAACAAACAAGGTCTTTCTCCCTTTTTTTGTTAAATTAAAATCAGAAAGGAGAAAAACATATGAAAATAACATGCATACAGGACATATACAAATGTGACACTTGTAAATCAGCACTAGACGAGCACGGAAGGAATTGCAGGCATGGGATATTGTTCCCCCTGCTTCTTTTAATGGGAAACTTTAAAAAGTGCATGAATTATGAATTTGATGCGGAGAAGATGGAACTTCAGTTGCTAAGAAAAGAAAATGAACGGACAGGGCACACCGGTGAGTAAAACGGGAATGGTTCTGAATAAAATGGAAAGGAATAAAGTATGGCACATTACACCTTCGATATAATCAAATATACCTTAATTACCGAAGAGGGGGAAACGTACAAGGACTTCATAGAAATGATGCCCTCGCTGACGGTACAAGCAACAAATTATATTGCAGCCACTTTAAAAGCCGAAAAAGCATATCCGTCAGATAAATATGTGCACCAGTTCATTGATACTGACGCGGAAAAATGGCCGGCCAATACAACTATATTTTAACTAAAAACAAATCAGAAAGAAATATGGAAAGATTTGAACTTGAAAACAGTAAAGAGTTCAAGGCGGCACAGGAACTGGAAGACGCCTTGAACAACATGTCATGGAACAGTGAAAAGTTTGCGGAGTCAGTGGGGTATTATCACAGGACACTCCAACAAAAGCTGTTCAGCACTATGGTAAAGGTCATAGAGATGATGGGAAAAGAGGACTATGGATATGACCTGAGAAATGAGGCTTCACACAGGATAGCCCGGAAAATAGTTGAATCAGGAGTACTTGACGAGACTATACCGATCATTTGAGAAACGGTTGAAACAGACCGGAATTATATCTGAGGAGGATATCACAATCAACGTGGTGTCCTCCTTTTTTTATTTACCTAAAATACAAAAGATTATGTTATACTATAAATTTCAAAATTACGAAGAATTCAAAAACATGTTTGGTATTATCAAGCATGGAAACGGAGTATGCAGCAGAAAGAACAAGATACTGCTGGCATATGTGAAAGACAAGAGATTATTACATGAGGCGGTAGAGAAAAACGATTATACGCTGCTTCATATCTCTTCAATGGCGGAACTGAAAAAGACCGTTACCCAAAGAATAATTATAAGCGGACACTCGGATAACTCCCTGCGTTATGTTCTGGAACTGGATGGAGACTTTTTTTACTCCAGAAACCTTGAAACGGACAGTCTGAAAGGGCTCTGTGAAGACGGGGACACTAAGGCAATCCGCTACATTAATCATGGGAACGGAGAAAAGGTGTTTAAAATGAAAGCGGGAAAACTCTATCGTTCCATCATACAGGAAACGGAATTTGGCAGAACCCTTCCAGAACAGGTAGTGACCTATCTATGTGAGGAATTTTCGGCAGACTGGCAAGTGTATACTCAGAGCAGACTCCCGAAGAACACACTGCACATTGATAAAGACTTTGAGAAGATATATTCATCAGACTGCTGCAAAGGGGATTTCTCTTCATGCATGACGGACAAGGATTATTACTATTTCTATATGGACTCCGTCAATGCAAGTGCAGCGTACCTGACCGATGAGGATGATATGGTGATTGCAAGATGTATTATCTATAATGAAGTCAAGGATCAGGATGGTAACAAATGGAGACTGGCTGAAAGACAATATGCCAGTGATGAAAATGATATCCTGAAGCGTGCCTTGATAGATGCCCTGATCAAAGGGGGATACATTGACGGTTACAAAAAAGTCGGTGCAGGTGCAGGTGATGCAAGAGAGTTCGTTGACCTTGAGGAGAATTCATTGTCAGACAGGAAATTCAGAATAGAATGTGACCTGGACTATGGTGATTCACTAAGTTATCAGGACTCATTCAAGTGGTATGATGAATACGATAGAGTAGCTGACAATTATGGACATGGAGACATTGGACTGGATGTTACTGACGGTTCTATAAATGGTGAAGAAGAGGAGGAATACGATGATTTTCATGGCTACCATTGTCATGAAACACGCTCCGTATATTGCCATGGATGCGAGTATTACTGTGACGTGGAGAACCTGGATGAATTCATATGGATAGAAAATCTCGGGGAATACCATCATGAGTCGGATGTTACAGAATGTCCGGAATGTAGCGGGCTTTTTCTGGAAGAGGACAATTTCCATTCAGACATAACAGAGGAGGACTATTGTTGTGAAGAATGCCGGAAGAAAGCGGAACAGACATACAAAAAAGAAAACTGGCATTATTCCGACTATGATGAGGAATACTATGAGCATGCAGGAGACATAACCGTATACCGGGTATGGAACAATATTCTCTGTGAATATGAGGAGAAAAACATATCGGTTGAGTCCGGAAATAAACTCTTGGCGGGAGGAGAACTTCATGAACTGGACGGTATACTCTATGACATAATAGATGAAGAGACCGGACTGCCTTATGCATACGAAATGAATGAAATGACTGTTTAACCCACAAAAAAGAAAAATTATGGAATTACTTAAGAAATTATATCAGATTTATAGCCCGAGCGGAAAAGAACGGGCGATGACAAAGTTTATATGGGATTATGTAAAAAGAATTCCCGGTGTAAAACTTGAAACTGATAAAATCGGGAATCTGTATATAACAAAGGGAGACGCGGAATCATATCCCTGTATCGCAGCACATCTTGACCAGGTGCAGAGGTTACATTCAAAAGACTTCACGGCTATTGAGACGGAGGAAATTATATTCGGATACAGCTCCCGGAACAAGAGACAGGAAGGACTCGGAGCGGATGACAAGAATGGAATCTGGATAGCACTCAAATGTCTGAAAAAGTATGATACCTTAAAACTGGCATTCTTTGTCAGTGAAGAGGTGGGATGTATAGGTTCAGGAAAAGCGGTGATGGATTTTTTCAATGACTGCCGATTTGTTATACAGCCTGACAGACGGGGTTATCAGGACATTGTTACAGAAATCGGCTGGACCTCACTATGTTCTCCCGGATTCCTGAAAGCGTCCGGATATAAACAGTTTGGATACAGGGAAACACATGGAATGATGACAGATGTGCAGGAACTAAAAGAACGGGGGCTTCAGGTCAGTTGCACCAATCTTAGCTGTGGATATTACGAACCGCATACGGACCATGAGTTTACGATAAAGAAAGACCTCATGAACTGCCTGTCACTGGTAGAACATATTATTGAGAATTGTACTGACACTTATCCACACCAGGCTGAAATACCGGGAAGACGAAGAGGTATCTATGATGAATTCGATGAAGCGACGGATGAAATATTTGCCCTGCTCGACCATGGGGAGTTATGGAGTGCGGAAGACCTCTATTATATGTACCACTCCGTTTTCCCACAACTGGACATGGAAGACTATCAGAGAATATATACAGAATATTACAACTTAAATACAATCGAATATGGAGAACAAAAATTATGATTTGAAACTGGCCAGATATATATGGTCAATCTTAAAGACACAGCCCATTATAGTCATGTCATGGGGAGTAGATATGGATACGATAAAACCGGTTAAAGGCGGACTGGAATTTCATGTACAGGGATTCAAGCATACGGGAATGGTACAGGTTATCCTCGATGAAGGGAAGGACTTGTTTGAGGTTCATCTTATCCCCGACTCTGAAGGAGAAGAAAAAATAATAGAAGACGTTTATCTGGACATGCTTGTTTCTGTAACAGACAGGAATGTAGAGAAAACGGATGATTATGAGAAGAAGATTTTTGAAGAGTACAGAATTATAAGAAAATAGTACTTTTCAAAAATAATCAAATCTGAAATAATTGGAATCCTATGAGAGAAATTGGAATCTATGAAAACCTAAAATCTCACAGGATTTCTTTTTCATAAACCTCAGGTGACAGATATTGAACGTTCGTTTGGTATTTGTGACCGACTATTAAAATATGTAAAAATGAAAGCAAAAACTTATATTGCCTACCTCCGACAGTCCACGGTAAAACAGGAAATCTCCGGATTGGGAGTGGAGGCGCAAAGAGAAATTATACAGAATCACTTGAAGGATAAAAAGCCGATTGCCGAGTATATTGAAACAGAGAGTGGACGTAAATCCAACAGACCCAAACTTATAGAGGCTTTGGGAGAATGCAGAAAAACAGGATCTACCTTAATTGTAGCCAAACTGGACCGGTTAAGCCGGAATGTAGCTTTCACCAGTAAATTGCTGGAGAGTGATGTGGAGATTGTGTTCTGTGATTTTCCTCAAGCAAATAAACTCGTACTGCATATAATCAGCAGTATAGCAGAATATGAAGCCGGACTGATCAGCCAGAGAACCAGACAATCGCTACAGGCCAAGAAAGCGAGAGGATGCAGGCTTGGAAAATCCGAGAACCTGACGAATAACCTTGAACGGGCTATCGGGGAAAGCGTAAAGACCAACAAGAACAAGGCGGACAATAACCCCAATAATATGAGAGCCATTGCCATGTTGCATTCATTGCTCATGCAGGGGAAGTCGTTGTCCGAAATGACCGTAATCTTAAACAGGCAGGGCTTTGTTACCTCCAAAGGTTGCAAATTCCGGATAACCCAGGTAAAAAGGCTGATCGTCAGGGCAGGACTTGAATTGCCACAGAAAACATGAATCAACCGGAATTACTTGATTGAAATAAGGGAGACTATGCAGAATAGTTTCTCTTATTTTTTTCTTTATCGGAAGACCTTTCCATTTTTAGGATATGCCATGTATCATCATATTTCATTATATTTGTTGTAATCTGAAGTATCTTATTTGATTATCAACGCTTTGTAGAAAACTCGCATGAGAACGGGCAACGGATAAGAAAATTCCAAGCTGTTTAGAATCACTATATTCCTCATGCTTTCAAATAACTCTTTTTTCTTGATGCAAAGGTAGCATTTTTTCGTGATTGCCGGTAATTTTCGGGCATAAAATATCACGGTCATTTCAAGAAACATATACAGCGGACATGACAGCCATACCGTAGCCGAATCCCCGTAACTCACAGGCAAAGGTAACCCGTGTCCTGCTCGTACAAGCAAGGTCAAGCCCTCCGGGTGTCGTGGAAAAATCATCCTCGCCCGGAGGGCTTGCGGTATTTTTCCCGCCAACCTTGCATGTACGGGACACGACCTTTTATGGCCTGTAGTTACGGGAACTCCGGCCCCGAAAAGCCGGATCACTAAAAATAAATTGTTATGTCACAGCAGGTAACAAAAGAAAAGTACAGTATCGAAACACTCAGAGAGCGGAATGTTTCATACGACCACCAGCATTGGCTGACACAGAAAGATGTGGATATGGCCAACAATTATGTTGAACTCATTGAGCGGACACGCTCCGAAATTACACCTCAAATCGGCGACAGGCTGGTATATGTAACCGAACACGGGGATTATTACGGAAACGCCCTTATTGACAGCAGGAGTGCAAAAGAAGGATATCTTTCCGTATGCGAACAGCCGTATGTGCCTTTCGTGTGGGAAGAGGACGGCAATATCCGTCTGAGTGTCAGCGGAGGCGCATTCCATTCCGTGAATCCGGAGGAACTGAAATTCCTGAAATGGACGGAAGGGGTGTTCAAGGACTGGGGGCATTGCGGTGCTTGCGCCAACGGTTCGGTGTCATTTCTGGCTAAGGTACCGTTATGGTTTTATGCCGAACCCAATCCCAGGTATGGAGATTTCACGACCGAGACCTACCGGAAGTTCTACCTACACAAAAGGGAGGAATCGGAAAACGGCAATCTCTATCAAGGCTTTGACATCGCTTTTCGGGACGAAGCCGAGTTCCGGCAGTTCCTGAAGGACTACGAAGGAACGGTGTTCAAGGGAAATTGGGATAATCAAATCGTGTTATGGTGTTTCCGTCGGGAATATGTGTTCTTACCTTCCGCCGAATGGGAAACGTTTAATGCCCCGATCGAAACGAGGAGGCTCAACTTCCATCCCGAGCAGGTCAAGATAGTCAAGGACATGGAAAAGCACATCACTTATTTCTACCGGATTAAACCGGATAATTTTTAACATTTAACCCTAACAGATATGCAAACGACAACAGCACCCAAGGCCGGCAACGCTCCCGACCTGCTTCAAGGCATTCTGAGCGTACAAGTGAGAAACGAGGACAAGATTACGGAACAGGACCGTGTCTATTGCCAGACGCAGCAAAACCTGCTTTACAAGACACTCGACCAGATTGACCGCTGGTACGCCGTCTTCAAGGAAGAAGCCGAACAATACCAAGCCGAACGTAAGTTCCATTACGAAGAAAACGGCAAGGTTTCCATGCGTGATTTCTACACTTACCATAACGACAGGGAAGACTATTCACACAACGAGTTCAAACCGTTTGATCTGATTAACGATCTGGTGGATAAGAACCGAAACGCCAACGCGAATTTTGCGAACCGCATCATTTCTTATTTCAACAGGACTTACAAAGTGTCGGTTCCTGAGTATAAAATAGACGAAAAAAAACTTCCGATGGGCTTCCGTCCTGTTTATGACACATATGTAGATGTAGTCATCGAACACTTGGGCGGCAAGAGTTTCCGGGAAACGGCCGTGGAAGAACTGCTCGCACGCCTGAGCAAAGTTGTCAGACCGGCATACTGGAGCAAAGTCAAGACGGAGTTGAAGAAGGACAAGATAATCTTTCCCGAAATCATCCGTTTCGACGATTTTTCCATGCAATACAACCAAAGGAACAGAATCTCCTACAACTACGGCGGAGAACTGGAAACCCTGTGTGCCGGCATTGCCTACGGTGCGGATGACATACTGAATGGAAATTCAAAGATGATTATCCGTTTTGATGACAACGACATTTCTGTCACAGACTGGTACGACCTTACGACCACCAATGCCGAGCAAATCCGATTCTACAAGAACGGACGTATCGATGTCCGGTTCAAGGACAGTGCGGCAGCCGAAAGTTGTTTCAAGCGTCTGCATCTGGATGAAATCACCCTAAGAGAAAACTGACCATGATAAGATTTACACAGCACCCCGTAAGGCAATCCTTGCGGGGTGTTTTCATTTTTAACGATAAACAGATAAAGTCATGTATGCCATCATCCCCCAACAGATACCGCAAGGTATGCGTGCCGAAGTCAACGAGAAGATACTTTTCGCCATAGACTCCGGCAAGGACCTCATTCCGGCGGAGAGCATCTACAACTGCTATACCGGTATCGGAGGGCTGCACAACCTCAAACAGTCCGACTTTGCCAGCTACCACGAGTATGCCGAAGCGAAGAAGGAGTTCGAGATGGGACAGTTCTTCACCCCGCATGAAATATGCCGGGACATGGTGGATATGCTGTGTCCTGTCTCATCCGAAATGGTTCTTGACATGTGTTGCGGTATGGGCAATTTCTTCAACCATCTGCCCAACCCGCATAATGCCTACGGCTTCGACATAGACGGCAAGGCCGTGTCTGTCGCACGATACCTCTACCCGGAAGCCCATATCGAGAAATGCGATATCCGGCAATACTATCCGGAACAACGTTTCTATGTTATCATCGGCAATCCTCCTTTTAACTTGAAGTTCGACTACAAACTGTCGCAGGAATACTATATGGACAAGGCTTACGATGTGCTCAATCCGGCAGGAATCCTGATGGTCATCGTGCCCTGTTCCTTCATGCAGAGCGGGTTCTGGGAGAAGACACGGATAGCCGGTATAAACGGCAGATTCTCATTTGTCGGTCAGACGAAGTTGGGCCCGTCAGCCTTTGCCGCAGTCGGAGTCCATGACTTCAATACGAAAATCATGGTATTTCTCCGTAAATCGGGCCACATCAAGATGCAGGCTTACAACGCGGAAGAATTCATAACGGCGGACGAGCTGAAAAAGCGCATCGGCGAGGCCAGGGCGATGAAACACCGGTTGCGTTTCGACCTGATGCGCGAAACCAACCGGATCGACAAGGAAGAACTTGAGCTGTTCGAGTACAAACTTGCCAAGTACATGTACGAGCTGAAGGCGCACGCCAAGTTGAACAAACATATAGACAAGGCGGAAGCGTTGGTCACGAAGTTCCGTAACCAGAAACCGCCTGAGAACGCCACGCGGGAGCAGGTGGAGCAATGGGAGAAGAACAAACTGACCCCGAAGAAAGTGCTTGCCGTCATCCGCAGGTACATCACCTCGCAAAATACCGTACCTCGCAAGGAAGTGGCATTGGTGAAGACCTCATACGGCTTCAAACTGAAACAATATGCTCCGCGACTCCTTGACAAAGTTCCGCACAAGGCGGCAAGTATCAACGACCTCGTGCTGGAACGTACTGAACTGCCCATACCGGAAGTGCCGACAGAAAAGAACATGCGTCAAATCCGTGCGGCGGAGAAACTGATCCGACGCAAGCGGAGAGAGTACGAAATGCAGAACCGGCTGTTCCCGGAAATGGAAGAAGATGACAGGCTGAAAGAATACCTGGACCGGTGTGCATTCATCAACAAGGACGGCGAGACCTGCGAGTTTACCACGCTCCAGAAACACGACCTGAACCTTGTCTTGCAGAAACGCCACGCGCTGCTGAACTGGCAGCAAGGCTCTGGCAAGACTGCCGCCGTGTACCATCGTGCCAAATACCTGCTCAAATTCCGCAAAGTACGGAATGTCATCATACTGGCTCCTGCCATCGCCACCAATATGACATGGATACCCTTCCTCTCGATAAACAGGGAACAGTTCCGGGTGGCAAGGAACAATGCCGACCTGGAAACTGTGCCGGAAGGCGTGTTCATCGTCCTATCCACCTCCATGCTCGGCAAGCTGAAACGGGGCATGGCAAGGTTCGTCAAACGCAGTTCAAGAAAACTGTGCCTTGTTTTCGACGAGTCGGACGAGATAACCAACCCGTCGTCACAACGTACAAGGCATATCCTCGGTCTCTTCCGCCGCCTCAAATACAAGATACTCGACACCGGTACGACCACACGCAACAACATCGCCGAACTGTACAGCCAGTTTGAGCTGTTGTATAACAATTCCATAAACATGGTCTGTTGGAGCAGTCGGGTGTACCACGAGAACAGGGACAAGGAGATAGAGGAAGATAACAATCCGCACTATGGTGAGCCGTTCCCCGCTTTCAGGGGGCATGTGCTTTTCCGTGCCTGCCACTGTCCGGGGAAATCCACCGTGTTCGGCATTGAGAAGCAGAACCAGGATGTCTATAACAAGGAGGAGCTGGCCGGCCTTATCGGGAAGACCGTCATTACACGCAAGTTCAGGGACTTTGCAGGAGAAAAATACAAGATACGGACACATACCGTCAGCCCGTCCGACGGCGAGCGTGAGGTTTACCGTGTCATCATCGAGGAGTTCTGCCGCATCTGCGAACTGTATTACAACAGCACGGGGGATGCAAAGAAGGATGCCGGACTCCGGCTTATGCGCCAGATCAAGCTGCTCATCAAGGCCTGCTCCGTCCCACACCTGATAGAGGGCTATTCCGGAGACGGGATTCCGAACAAGACAAGGTACATCGAAAGGCTGGTACGGAAGATACCCGGCAAAGTGGCTGTCGGCTGCACGTCCATAGCCGCATTCGACCTTTACGAGAGCCGTCTCCGCGAATGTTTTCCTGACCGTCCCGTATTTGTGGTCAAGGGCGACGTGGCGTTCAAGAAACGGCAAAGCATCGTGACGGAGTTCGATTCCACCATCAACGGCATACTGGTATGCACGCAGCAGAGCCTGAGCAGTTCGGTGAACATACCCACCTGCAACGACGTGATACTTGAATCCCTGCAATGGAACATCCCGAAGATGGAGCAGTTCTACTTCCGTTTCATCCGTCTCGACTCCAAAGAGCTGAAGGACGTGCATTATGTCACCTACAAGGACTCCGTGGAGCAGAACCTGATGGCGCTGGTGCTTACCAAAGAGCGGCTGAACGAGTTCATCAAGACGGGCGAAGTAAAGGAACAGTCGGAAATCTTCGAGGAGTTCGACGTCACCATGTCCGTCATCGAGAGCCTGCTGGTCAGGGAGCGTGACAGCGAAGGGAAAATACATATCAGCTGGGGAAGCCAGCGCATCATGAACTGAAAAATGGAAAAACAAATGAGAAACCGCAGATTCCATTCCACAGGCAAAGGTAGCCCGCCCCCTTACCGGCAGGGCAAGGTCATGCCGCAAGCGGTTTTCGGGAAAATCATCCTCGCCGGAGGCTCCGGTATTTTCCCGAAAAACCCTGCACTGCCGGGGTGCGGACCTTTTGGAGCCTGTGGAATGAAATCCCCGGTTCCGAATCATAAACTATAATGAAGAATATCATGGACTTGAATCAGGCAGAAGTGGCAGTGACCACGCAGCATCTCATAGACATGGGGCAGGAAAAAGACAACCTGCTGCAAATGTCCGACTTCGGCGACATGGGGGAATTCCTGTGCACCTGCTCCGAACTGTTCCCCGAAGAGGAAACTCCGGAATACAGGTACACGAAATGGGAGGAAATCCCGGACCTGCTCATCAACCGGGAATGGCTGTGTCCCAACTTCTTCGAGATAAGGGAGGCGATGGAACAGCTGGAGGAACCCGACAAGGATTGCTTCTTCGACTGGTGTGACCGTTACGGGCATGACATCAGTACGGAAGACCCGCACCTGCTGGTGGCGCACTATATCGAACTTTATGGAAATGCGGCCTATATCGACGATGAGCCTTGCCCGGACAGCGGGGATGACAGCCTGCTGTACTGTCCGGGCATATCAAGCAACTATTTCGACACGGGTATTCCCCGTTTCGAGGTATTCGATGACAATTACGATTAAAGCATATAAACATATACAAGATGGAAATCAACTTCAAAGGACCGGTAATGCCGGTTGACCCCTATTCGCAAATGGCGTTTGTGGAGATACTGAACATTCTCCTGACGGCAGGGCACATCGTGGATGTGAACAGGTTCCTGATAAACAGGAATGCCAATCCGCTATTCGGCTCGTTGTCAGGATATTTCAGATGGTCATTCTCCGACAACCACTTTACCCTGTGGCAACGGGTGGAATACAACTCGCCGCTCTGCTTCAGCCGGCGCATATTCAGCATCCATTTCGGGATGCTGGCAAGCCGTGACAGGAAAAGAGACAATACGGTAATGAACTAAAAACATATCAATATGAGTCACCAGGTAATTACAAGAATGGCATACAATGCCAAAACCAAGCAGATAGAAACTTGGCAGCATTCCAACAACGTGTGGCCGACAACAGACCATTTTTATGCATTGGATGTGAAAACAGACGAACAGATGTTTGAATTCATAACATTGATAGCAAACGGATTGTGGCAAGGGCGCAAATGGCGTAAAGCATTCAAGACACTTTTTGAAGAATATCCGGAATTGGTCAGGTCCTCATACGAGCACGAGCTTAGAGGCCAACCTTGGAAGGCATACTGTGCCATTTGCAAAAAATATGAGGAACTTGCCCAAAGCAAATGCAATGAAATAGTTGCGCGATTCAGGCAACTTACCGGGATTGTCTGACCCAAACAGATGCAAAATATATGGAAGAGATAAAGATTTCAAACAGACAAATCGCGCTGATGGCTTTCGACCGGTTGCGCAAGGAAGACAAGACAGATTCCGCATTGAAACTCGCACGGTGTATGCTGCATGGCACAAGCATATCTCTTGGCATAGGTGATATCGACTGGGAGATAGACAGGGCAATACAGCAGTGCGGAGGAGTGCCAAGAACAGGATACAGATACACGGCTTATTTCCACTTCAACCGGAATACGGAAATGGCAAAGGAAATATATGACAAGATCGTGAAGGAACTGTATGGTTAGGAAACAACACGGAGGCGGCTTGAAGGCCGCTTCCGTCATTTATAACGGTATGTACGGGAAAAGGAATCCTGCCGTACACAGGTAACAGAAATGGATGAACAGAAAACATTGACATTGGATTTCATCAAATCCCTGATGGAACCGGCCTATACACTAATATGGACGGACTACAATGACAACCTTGACAATCATTGCGGACTGATTCAAAAATGCCTTGACAGCAAGAGCCGCGAACATTTGTGGGAAAAGGCAGACGAGTGGTACAGCGATGCCGAATGGGAAGCTGTCCGTGAGATTATTGCGAAACTGAAAGAGGAATGTGCCGTATTCCATGACTTTGACGGGGAAGCGGTCGATGACTTCTTCGATGAATACGAAGATGAAATCCGTGACGAGATTTACAGCCGCAACGATTCGGACGTGGTGAAGGAATTGGTAAGGCATACGGATGACATCCCCATCCGTGTGGAAATGCTTTCCAACTATGACTGCATCAATTCCAACCGGTTTGAATCGCAAGGCGGTTACAGGTACGAGGAATCCTACTTCGGGGACATGGTGGACAGCCTTAACCTCAATCCGGCGAGGGTAAAGAAAATTCTGACAGAACACGGCTACAGGGCTTACGGGCGTTTCCCGAACCGTAAGAACCGGAACGGCAAGGAGCAGGTTTCCTACGAACAATTCTACGAGGAACTTATCAATTCCTGCTGCGGGGCGAACCTGCTGACTTACATCGGCAGGGTAAGCCTGAAAGAGCTGTATGAAGCCGACTTTTCATTGAAAGAGGTCATTATCCCCAAAGGCAACTGTTGCGGACTTTTCAGTTCGACGTATGGTGGTGGAAGCCTGCTTGAAATGGAACTGAAACGGGACGTAAAGCTGAAATTGGAAGTCAAGGACTATCATGGTTTCCGCTTCCGGCTGGATGACGAACGTTCCAAATATGACTGTTCGGTCCGGCATGTATATGGGGTGGACGACTCCTTTTTCGGGGATGCGGTTCGCATTGTATCCTGATAAAATCAACTGATCAACAATCAAATCATAGAAGATTATGGGAAAATATGATGTAAAAGTAAGGTACATCTTCGAGGGTACTTACACAGTGGTGGCGGAAGACCGTGAAGAAGCGGAAAGCATGGTGGCGGAAGACTGCGGTCTGGTATTGGGCGGCAACATCCACACAACGCGGGATGACGATGAAGTGACGGACTGGAAGTTCGGTTGTCATCCGGACTTGCAGGTTCTCTCCGTAAGGCAGCGAGGCGGGAAATCCCCCATGTCGGTGTTCGGAGACAGGATCGAAGAACTGCGAAAAGACATCATCGAAGCGATACGGCAGTTGCTCCATGACCATGCCATGAACGCGATACGGTTTCCGGAAGAGGATTATGACCCGGTCTGGGTGATATGGTTTGGCAAGAACGGAGACCCCTACGAATGCAGGGTGACAGGACTCCGGGTAACGGACAGCAGCCTGACCGTCCTTGCCGAAGAGAAAGAAAGCGGTGATGAAGTGGAATGTTACAGCCCGTTCGAACTCGGAGCCAGCAACATCGACTGGCTTTCCGGAATGTATGAGGCTGTATGGCAGCAACTGGAAGAGAGCAAAAAAGTAGAACCACAAGCTGAAGAACAATGAAATATCAAGCGGAAAATGCTGTCTCCAGCTTCTTCTACTATATGTGGAACGCCTGGAGCAAGGAAGAATGCAAGGTCGTATTTGGAGATATGTACCGGCACTTCTGGGATAAATGGTCCGCATTGGCGGACAAGTCCATATTCGGCGCGGCGGAACGGTTCTTTGCCGAGTTATCGGAAAACAACCAGAAACTACTCGTGGAACGTGCCGTTACACTCTATGACGGCAGGGCTTTCAGAAAAGAGCCGGACGATTCCGACATCCTTGTCTGTAAAGAATGCGGTTCACGGCAGTTGGAAATCCAAGCATGGATAAACGCCAATACGGATGAACGTATCAGCTATGTGCATGATGACAATAACGGGCTGTGGTGCGATGGGAAATGGTGCGAAGAATGTGGCGTTCAGGTCTTTTTCTGTACTAAGGCGGAGTTCACACAAAAGATGCAGGGCTGGTGGGAGTCGTGCGGTTTTGAAACAAAGGAACAAATCACAGGGTTGAAAGTCTGTGACTCTCCGCCTTCCGAAAACACGCAGACATTCATTGATGCGGCAGACCAATGGTGGAACAGCCGGGACTACGAACATAAACGGGAAATTTACAACAGGTATAATTCTAAAAACGAATAATATGCAGATTAACATCATTGAACAGATTAGCAACTCATGCAGTTGCAGCCATATGGAAGCGCAGGAATACTTGGATTCTGAAATCCGGTACCTGCGCGAGTTGCAGGAGGCGGACGACCTGAGGGAAGATGACATCGAAATGGCGTGCAGCAACCTCGGACTTGACCTTGACAACCAGGAATATTTTATCAACCGCCTCGCAGGGGCATAAATACCTATAGCTATGGCTTATTTTCATAACATACATTCATTGGCGGACCTGAAGAAGGAATACCGCCGTCTGGCATTGCAGCACCACCCGGACAAGGGTGGTGACACTGCCATCATGCAACAGGTGAACACCGAGTTTGAAAGGCTCTTTGAAGTCTGGAAAGACAAACCGGATGTCTCTGCCGCATCAACCGGGTATGAACATGACTATCCGGGTGCCACGGCAAAGGAATATACCGAGTACGTGTATAATGAATACCGTTGGAAAGGTCGCAACTACAAAGGGCAACATGCCCCTGAAATCGTAGAACTTGTGAGAATCTGGCTAAAGGAAACCTATCCGAGATATAAGTTCTCCGTCAGACGGGAGAACTACAATTCCATTTACATCAAACTGATGAGTGCGGACTTTGAGGCGTTCACCAGGGAATCCGGCAAAGTACAGGATCATATCAACCACTACAACATAGAGCGGAACCCCGATCTTACAGACCGTGCCAAGGAGGTGATGCTGAATGTCTGTGACTTTGTCATGTCATACAACTTCGATGACAGCGATGCGATGACGGATTATTTCCATACCAATTTCTACCTGACATTGGCTATAGGGAGTTACCGGAAGCCTTACAAGGTGGAACTGCCGAAACTTGACTGCAAGGGGAAGGACAAGCCGGAAGTGTTCAAGCATCCCGAAGGTCCGGCACATAAGGCCATCAGGCAGGCGTTGGGCACAGCCCGCTTTGATTTCATCGAACACAGGAGGCATTCCGGCGAAATGATACTCGGAGAAGACCATTACGGCTCACACGGAGAGCATTATTTCTGGCCGAAGGATTATTCAAGCGCGAAACTGGCTCAGAAACGGATCGACAAATTGGAGAAAGCCGGTATTCGGTGCAAGCTTACCGGATATAACGGCGGTTACATTCGTTTTATCGGCTACACTCCCGAAGCAGAAGCGTTACTGGAGAAGGAACGCCAGGAATACATCACCGCCCATCGGCAATGGCAAACCAAACAGACAGTAATCAATTAAACTTATCAATATGGAACCGAACAATTTGAACGAATGGTGGGGCGGACAGCCCGACGGACTGAAACAGGCATTCTCTCTTTTTCCCGATGGACGGTGGAAAGAGGCGGACCTGTATTTGCGAATCAATATCCGTAACTACTGCCTCCTGAAAAAAGGAGGGCTGCTTCCCGAAGACAAGGACCGCTCGATGCTCAGCGAGATTGTCTGTGAGCTGGCCGATACGGAGCTGTGCCGTGCAAATGGAAAGACACTCGAAGACATGTGCGATACGGACGGGGCTTTTCTGGAAGAGTACCAGGAACTGTTCAACCGGATATACGATGAACTGGAAATGAGAATTACGGATTATATGAACGGACAATCAAAAAAAATGTAACAATGAAAGCAAAAGTGTTCAAGTACAAGTCTGACGGGAATACCGTCGTGGCTTCTTATATGGAACTGGAGCCGTATGCGAAGAATGTATATCTCTCCCTGTCAAGAAAGAACGAAGACGGGAATGAAGACGATGACTGTTTCCATGTGGTCTGCCGGATTGAAAACGTTTATTTTTCCAGCGGGCAGTATTCACGCCGGTTTCTCAAGGGAGAAGGTTGCAGAGAGGAAGCCGCCACCTATTGCAGGAACTGGATTGCGGATACGCTTCAAAGTGCGGAAAGAGGAGCCTTCGTCAATTTGATCTCCGTCCGCGTGTTCGAGGCTCTCGGACTTGACACCACTTCCCTGGTGCAAGCCCGTGAGGAGTATAAAAGAATACAGGAGCAGAAACGCAGGGAGCAGAAGGAGAAAGAGGCGTAAGAGCGCAGAGTGCAGGAAGAGCAACATCAGTGGCTACTCAATGAACAGAAACGGAAATTCCTGGACGGGGAACGGATTACGGGAGAAATGTTCCTTGAAATCACCGGAAGGGACGGTTTTGACATCCATATCAGAACCAAAGGGACATTCAACAGGCATGTGAGGGGCATTGACAGGAACGGCACCGTCAGTTTCCGGAAAATCAAGGGCTGCCGGACTCCGGACTTTACCGGATGCCATAAGGCCGTGTCCGCCTATCTGGCGTTCATTACAGAAAAAGAGGGCAAATAATTAAATCCGGGGCGGTAAAGGTCTGCTCCATGCAGCTGTTACCGCTACCGGCTTCCGGCCTCACAATTCACGGTTCAGCGCCATTGCCAGCGGAAACATCAACCGGTTATAGGCTTTAAGCTTTTGCAAATTCAGCACATATCCGGCATAGGGATTGGTCAGATCGGTATAGAAGAATACATCGGTAAATCCTGCGTGTTCCTCCACGACTTCACCCTCCAACGGAATCTCCTCCACATTGAACCGCTCCAGAGGCAGTTCTTCCAGACGGGTCTGTTCCGCATTTCCCAACACATTGAGGTTACGGTTAAACAGCACGAATCCTTTCTTCCTGTAATCCACACGCATACCGTACGGACGCTCCACAAGGAAAGCATCCGCCGCTTTCTTTATATAGTTTTCCATAAAACTGAAATTAGAATTGCAAAAATACATCTTTTGTCCGGCAATGGCGAACAAATCAGGAAGAGAATCGCCACAGACCATGCAAAGCACACTACCGTGTATTTTATTTCCCACCCTGCAAAGGTAGTCCCGTGTCCGGTGTACCCTGTCAAGGTCAGGCCCCTTGCGGGGTTGGCTGAAAGAAAATCATCCTCGCCTGACGGCTGCGGTATTTTCTTTCGCCAAACCTTGCGGGTACTGCCACGGGACAGTCAGGCAGGTGAGAAATAAAAATACCGGCTCCCGGAGCCGGACGTGTTTAACAGATAAAATACAATGAATCATGAAAATCCTGAATGAAGAACATTTCGAGAATGTTAAGCGTTATGCCGAATCCATCGGTGACACCTCACTCCGGAAATGCCTGGAACGGTTGAAGAGCTGGGAGGAAAATCCTGACTGTCCCAGCGAAATTTCACTCTACTATGACCATGCCCCATACTCGTTCGGCTTCACCCAACACTATCCCGACGGAAGGACAGGCATCGTGGGCGGTCTGCTCTATCACGGAATACCGGACCGTTCTTTCGCCGTGACACTACAGCCGTTCCATGGATGGCAGATACACACCTGATGAGAGGCAAACGACAGTATTAACTTTATAAAATTCAATTCAATATGGAAACGACATTGACAGTAATGGAAAGACAACAGCAGTTTGACTTCCAGAAAAACGGAATTGAAGTGATGAACTTCGAGACACTTCAACGCACCTATAAAGAAAATGACATCTACAACAATCCGGTGCAGGGCATCTACCATTACCAGGTCATCCGGCGCATGATGGACATCTGCGAGAAATACAATCTCGATTATGAGGTGGAAGAAATCTTCGCTGCCCAGAACAGAAACAAGACACAGCCGGGAGTGAGCATCCTCCCGCAGGTGGAACAGACACATGGCGAAAAAGCCGTGGAAGCCCATATCCTGCGCCGTATTTTCGCTACTATCCGGATCAGGGATTGGGAGACGGACGAGCTGACAACCACACTGGTCGTCGCCTACCACCAGGACGGCATACAGGCAGCCATAGGCCCCTGCGTGAAGATATGCCATAACCAGTGCATCCTCTCACCGCAGCGGAGCATCAGCAATTACGGGAAAAAGAAGGTGACAACCGATGAGCTCTTCGAAACCGTGGACGGCTGGCTGGCCAATTTCGAGGTGAACATGAACGAGGACATTGCAAGGATTCAGCGGTTGAAACGCCGGATTATCCCGATGGAGGAAATCTACCTGTACATCGGCTTGCTGACAGCCTTGCGCGTTTCCCATGACAGTTCGGACAGAAACCTGTCATCCACTGTAGAAACCTACCCGTTGAACCAGAGCCAGATTTCCATCTTCACGGAAGAGGTGCTGAAACTGGCCATGAGCAAGGGACAGATTACCGCATGGGATTTGTACAACGTGGCCACTGAAATATATAAGCCTGGAAAGACAGACTTCCCGGCCCTTATTCCACAGAACGGAGCCATGGCGGAACTCCTGCTTTCCCGTCTCTCTGAAGAGGTGGAAGTACAGGATGCCGTTCCGATAAACTGACATGCAAGCTTCTCAAGCCAAAGAAATAAGGGAGAACCTGACAGTGATAACAACTGAAAGATTCTCCCTTTTTCATTTACTCTTCAAAAAGCAGCATGAATTCCACCTTCCTTCTCCGTTCGATGCTCGGAACCACTTTTCCTTTATAGCACCTGAAAGAGACATATTCCTTGTAAATATTGCGGTCTCCCGACTCCAGCTTCTTTAACAGACGGCTTTTCGGTCTTTTTCCATATCCTTTTAATCTGTAGGGTCCCACATTATATGAAAGGACTGCTGCCAATAAAGAATCACGCCCCAGATAACTGAACATGCGGCACAGCTTACGGAGGTCTTCCCTCAGAATGGAGTCTCCCTGCGCTTTGGAGATGCTGTTGGTAAACCTCTCCCCGGGAAGAACCTTGTGACCCCACCCGACATAAGGCCAATGCTTTTTCTCTCCATGCCAGCCCTCGAATCGCTTGACACACTCGACCGCAAGACTGAACCTGTCCGGACTTGCCTTTACCGGATTCTCCGCCCTTGAAGGCATACCCGGAAAAAAGACCGTGGCGGAAAGTACCGCAAACCATATTGCTTTTAACTTCATCATAGGCAGGACCGGCTTAGTGTCCGACAATTGTGACCGGCAATTCCTTACTATCCGCAGTCACGACGGAATCCTCGTCCTCCGTCTCGTTGTTGAAGTCAAAAGTCAATTGGTAAAGCTGTGCCGGTTCGCTGTTGTCCTCAAAATAGATGTCAATTGTCTGCTGATCTTCGCATTCAGAAGTGTAGTATAACCTGAACACCTCCCTGTCAAGGGGATAGCGGTCATTGGGCAGCAGCACCATCCCGTCATCCATGCGGAGCGTACCCTTGCCGTCCGGCTGGAAATAGCGGATGGTGTAGCGGGCATCGGAAAAATGTCCTTCACGTTTGAGTTCACAGCGTATTTCCACCGTCTCGCCTTTTATTATACGTGTGGGAACAGGCATGTTCTCCACCTTGAACGGATAAGACTGCTGTACTTCCATTTCATCAGAACAGGCGGACAACAGCAAAACCGCCAGACCCAGGAACAGGACTGCCACCATTCCGGCCAATCCTCTTTTTTTATTCATTGCATTCATATTCTATCAGATTTTAATACGTTATACTTTATTCGACACTTACAGGAACTTATGTTGCAGGTATTCATTCAGGTCCTTGTAGCCTTTATACAAAGAGGAACAATCCACCAGTTTATCCGCATAGCGTTTGCGGAGTGCCTCCAGCGTGCGCCGTCCGGCTTCATCCCGATCCAGATAACAGTTGACCCTCTCGTACCTGTCAAGAATAGGGAACGAGCGTTCCAGCAATGACACCGAGTTCAACACAAGATAGTCGTCTCCATATCCCAGACCGAGTTCCAGCCACGAAAGGCAGTCGATAAACCCCTCGAAGAGGTTGCATGTGTCCGAACCGTTATCCATCAGTGAAATGTCCTTAGGTGACAGGCTGGCCTTGAAAAACCGGTTGCGCAACTCGTATCCATCGCTGACATTCCTGAATCCGATGGCGAAATACCGTTTCCCGTGCAAGGTATATCTGACTTCCCGACAGTTCGGTACAGCCACATCGCTGCTAATGCCGCGTTCCGCCAGATATCGGAGCAGGACTCTGTTGTATAGAGGCCCGAAGCGTACATCCGTGAAACTCTCCTTCTTGAGGAGATCCTCCCTGTTATTCCCATCAGTGCGGGAAACGGTCTTGTGCTCGGGGGCGAGGCCGCCCCATGTCTCTGTGATGAACCTGGCCTGCGCCTTGAAATCCCCGCTGCCGATAAACTCCCCGGCAAGATTGAATATGTCACCTCCCTGCCCGGTGCCGAAGTCATGCCAGATTTCCTTTCGTACATTCACCTGGAACGAGGCGGTGCGTTCCTCCCGGTACGGGGCCAGATACCAGTATTCGTCACCCCGTCTTCTTGCCGGTTCATATCCCATCCTTGCCAGAAAAGCGGCGATAGGGATAGCTTTTATCTCTTCTATAGTCATAGATGTACAGTTTTAATGGATAATGAATTTGATTCCCAATCCGAATTGGGTTGTAAACAGATCCAGGGAACTTCCCCACAAGGCACGTTCCCGGATATTGGCAAGCAGGACAATGCGGTCTGTCAGGTAAGTCTCAAGTTCCAGGGTTATCGCACCGCCATAGACAAACGCATCCTTGGCGAGCAGCGTTGAGCCGTCATACAGCATCCTGTCTCCCCAATTCACGGTTTCATAGCCGGCCAGTGCGGAACCGCCGATGGAGAGAAAGACCGTCCTGGTCGGGTCCGACAGGAATTTCAGGTAATAGCCGCCTTCTGCCGTGAACTGTGCGCAGGGCACATTCACGTTCCGGTACCCGTAATTCTTCATCAGATACTCGGTACCTATGACCCAACGGTCGGCTCTTTTGGTATATCCTGAAACGGCAAATCCGGCATAATGATTCAAGGGGGATTTCGAGCCGTTCGCAAATCCTCCGCGCAGTTCCACGCCCTTCATCCCGGGCAGGTACCGCTGGGCATGTGCCCGCCCCGGGAACAGGGCAAGCGACACGGCTGTAACGAATAGGAACAGATACTTCTTCATGACTACTTTACTTTAAGTCCGTTTATAACTCTGGCTCTCACGATATCTTCACTTTCCACGGTGAAGGTCTGGTGCCTTCCACCGCTTTTCTCATGCATTTCCACCACCAGCACCTTGTCCGAGGGAATGGTGAATTTGTCCAGGACGAAGACGGTGCGCCCGTCCTTTTTCCCTGCGACAGTTGTTACATAGTCGTAAGCACGCAAAGGAAATATCACCTGTTCCTGGATGGCGGTACGTTTCATCACCTTCTTGTCCACAATCTTGAATGTCACGAAATCCACTTCATAAGGTACGTTGGACCGGTTCCTGATTTGTGTATGAAAGTACAGCAGCCCGTTATGGGTGTAAAGACCGCGCAGCAGGTACTGGATGCCGAACGCCTTGCTCCCGATATGCTTGATGTGCCTTTTGTTGTTCTTGTGGACGGACTTCGAGATGAGATATACCAGTTTCGGAGACTCGCTGCCGAGTTCCTTCAGGTAAATGTCAAGGGCGTTGTTGGGACGGTTCACTTCGCTTCCGTCATGGATGAAATCCTTCATCTCGATGTTCAGCAACAACGGTTCTTCCGCATACTTTACATTGAATGTATAGAAACTTCCGCTTTCGGTTATCACGGACATGTTGGTCTCCTCACGGAAATTCTTTACGGTAGCCTTTACACGAATGACATTTTCCGCACCGTCCGCCTTGCCTGCAATGAGGTTCAGCGATCCGAGGTCCACATAACGCACCGAAGACGGGAAGATGATATGCGTGGTCTTGTCGTAAGTCACTTCCAGACCGTACGGCGGTATCATCCGGTCGAAAGTGAGTTTTCGGGTCAGCCCGTGATAGAGGTCCCCGTCTTCCTCTTTTTGGGGATACACTTCCTTGACCGGTGTGATTCCTTTGTTTACTACCGCTGCGCTGTCGGTTTCAGTCTGGGCAAAGGCGCCCATGGTGCCCCATGCAAGGGCAAGCATTACAAATAACTTTTTCATGTTGATTGAATTTTAATGGGTTGTCATTGATTGTCATTCTGATAAAGCATCAGGGTGTAACCGGATTTGAGATGCACCTTCTCTTCACGCATCTTCCGGGAGATGTACTGTGAAACACCCTGTATGGCACCCTTCCCGAGTTCGGAAAGTAGCTGGTCGCCTGCCGACTGGTTGGTGATGGAGATGCTCGTGCCGAGATTCTGCCCCAGATTGGCGGCAACCTCCTTGACAGCGTTTGCTTCCATGGATCCCGGAATGAAGATGCCTTCCTGTCCGTCATTGTCATACACGGCAAGTTTCACGGGGATGATGGTACCGCCATATTCCACCTGAAGGATGTTGACGTGAAGCCTTTCTCCCTGTATGCGCCCTTCTCCGATGAGCAAGGAGTTTTTGGGAAGGACATGCTTTCCTACACGCATCGCTTCCAGCAGTCTCATCCTCACACCCTGACCGCTGATTACAGTCTGGTTCCCGTGGATGCAGGCACATATGGTATTCCTCACGTCTTTTTCATTCCTGTGACCAATCGGGGTATGGAATCTTTCCGCCAATGTCCTTCCCGTTAATGACACGGAATCCCGGACCGGTTGCGGCAACGATGAAACCACGGGAGTGGAGACCAGCCCGACGGGAACGGCCTTCATGTTTCCATCCCGTCCGGCTTCTTCATCCTCCGGGCGGCTGTCCATCCTTTTGCCGCCATTACCCGGCATGTATTTGGCTGCGAGCTCGTAGGACTTTTCCAAAAGTGCCACCTGTTCCTCATAACCCGGCTGTGCATTCTGTGCGGCAACCGTCTGCTTCAGTTGTTCCACCTCGGCTTTCAAGGCCTCCTTTTCCGGGTCTTCCTGCGGTGACTCGTAAAAGTTGCCGAGAGTCCTGTTGATGTCATTGTAGGTGGAGACGGATGAAGAGCGGGCTTCATTCCTACTGTCACTTGCACGTGGACTGCCATCCTTGGTATCCGCATCCGATGACAATGCCACGACAGCTCCGGAGTTTTCATCCGCAACACCTGAGAAGTCTCCCAGTGTACGCATTTTTTCCGCCTGTTTGCGCTTTATGTCAGCCTGCTCGTAGGCGGCAATCTTGTCTTCCTCTATGTCGGCTCCTCTCGGGTCAGGCAGTTCGGTGTTGAAGCCCGCATTTTTCTCCTCCTTTTGTTTGTCCTCTTCGGACGGTGCGAAAATGAACCACATCGCACCGAGGAAGAGAAGGAACATCCCGGCAAAAACCAGGTATTTCCTGATTTCCAGCCTCTGTTTTAATTTATTAATATCATTACTCATTTTCTTTCTGATTGAATCGGTTAAAAAACTCTTCCATCTCCTGCACCCTTTTATCCGGGAGTGTATCGGCAGGAACGATATCCGGAATGTCCAACGGGGCTATCTCAATGATGTCCCGCTGTACATCTTCCCGCCCGATGTCATAGATGGCGCGGAAAATCAGATAGAAATTTCCGAGAGCAAACAGGACAGCCAGCACGATGACTGTCAACATTCTCTTTTCCGGAGAAAGCCCGGCACACAAACCCCGAAGCTTTTCTGCAACGGTTTCCTTGATTCTTACAAACATTTGTTTCATACATTCAAAATTTTAACGGTCATACACTTTGATATCCCTGTTCTCCACCACACGGAAGGCTTCAAGGATGAAACCGTGCGGATTATTGTCGCTGCGGGTGGAGTTCAGCAGCCTGCCACGTGTGACAAGGCTGCGTTCGGTCACACTCTTCTCCCTGATAATGGAGAGTTTCGCATAGGTCACGACCTCATACGGATAGGTATTGAAATCGCACCTGACACTGTCAATCCCAATCCGCTGGCTCATGTTTCCCGAAATGATCCGGTTGTAATATCCCTGCTCTGCCAAATCCACATAATGGGCATAGGCAGAACGGTCACTGAGGAACATGGCCCGTTGGATATTACCCTCAATCGCACTCTTGTCAGGGGATAACGTAAAGAACAGTTCATGGAACCTCCTGACATGCTCCCTTGCCTCCACCGGACGGTTCTGCTCCAAGTCCTGTGAAAGGGCCAGCATCAACGACTTTCCTTCATCCAGAACATAGATCTTCTCCCGTTGCGCTTCCGCAAAAGTGTAAGCCTTCCATACGGAAAAAAACACAAGTAGCGTGCATACACACAGATAGACAATCCCGAACAGACGCAGCTGTCGGAAGCTGGTCTCGATATTCTTCAATGATTTGAATTCCATTCTGTAAATGTTTTATACTGTTATTATTTGATAAGCCTTCCGGCAATGTTTCCCACCGCTGCTCCTGCCGTACCAGCCACCAGGGAACCGGCCTGGGATGCCCTTTGGTTCACATTCTTGAGGTAGTTGCCTGCACCGCCTCCGGCCTGCACAATCCAGTTTGATACGGTCGGTATGGTGAAATACCCGATGATGCCGATAATGAGGAAAGTGATGTAAACCGCGTTTGAACTGTCGGGGATGAAATCCGGATCGGAAAGCCGCTCGATATCCCTCTGTAGCATCAGCACCTGGATTCTCGCCAGCACACTGCTGAACAGGTCGCTGACAGGAAGCCAAAGGTAGATGCTGATATAGCGGACGAACCACTGGCTGAGAGAAGCTTGGAAACCGTCCCAGCAGGAGATGGCGAAAGAAACCGGACCGAGTATCGAAAGGACTATCAGGAAGAATGTCCTCAGCGTGTCGATGACCAGCGCCGCCGCATTGAACAGAAGTTCCAGCAGTTCCCGGAAGAAATTCTGTACGGCCCTTTTCATGTTGTACATCGCGCGGTCCACATACATCCCGCAGGCTTCTATAGCGTCAAACGCACCCAGCTCGTCCAGCCTGTTGTCAAAAGTCTCCTTGTCGACCAGATAGGCTGTCTCGGGATTCCGTTTCATCGCCTCAATCTCCAGCTTGTCCTTCTGTGCCCGGTACTCGTTCATGTCAAAGGTCTGCGACTCCAATATGGTATGGGTCCCTTTCACGACGGGCGAGAGGATGCTGTTCAGCGTACCCAGAACGAGTGTCGGAAAGAACATGATACAAAGCCCCAAAGCGAACGGACGCAAAAGCGGAAAGACATCCACAGGCTCGGCACGTGCCAGAGCCTGCCATACACGATACGCCACATAGAAAAGCGCTCCCAGACCGGCAAGGCCTCTTGCCACACCGGTCATCTTTGAGCAGAGCGGCATCATTTCCACATACAGATTCTGTAAAATCTGATGCAGGTTGTCAAAATCTATAGCCAACAATAACATAATGAAAGCGGATTAGGAATTACCAATAACGTTCGTTCGGTGAGCCGTAGAGTGCCATCACGCGGTCTAGGTCGTTCTGTTTCTTGGCGCGCAGGTAGGACACCCCGATGTTCTTGTTGGTGTAATACTGTACCAGACTGCGGTTTTGCAACATGTCGTTGTAGCAGCGGTCGATGATATCCATCCTTTCCTTGTCGTTCATGGAAAGCCCGTTCTCGTTGACCACCGTCTTCAAATCGTTCAGCAAATGGGCACTTTCTTCCAGCAGTTTGGTGTATCCCAAAGCAATCGCGCTCAGTTCTTCCGGCGTAAAATACGGGTCGCTGAGCATACGCTCGAAGCTGGTGACATAGATGTCCGTGATATCGCCCACCATCAGGATGGTCTGCTGGACTTTGCGGGCATCACGGACAAGGTTCTTGACCTTGCGAAGCCCGTCGTAATACTCCTTGCCCTGCTGGTAGATTTTCACGGTTTCCTGAAAACTATTCGCCATATTGGTGGCAGTGGAGGATGTGTGAACGATGTTCTTGGCAGCATTGATGATTCCCTGCGCCAGATTGCCCGGGTCGCTCACTACCCATTGGGCTTTCGCTGTGAGGCTGACAAGGAAGCAGCCCATGCACAGCATAAGAATTTTCTTTTTCATGATGTTTCTATTTTTAATTGTGAATAATTCTGTTAAAAGTCAGATTCCCATTTTCCGCCCTTTGGACGGCGGGTTCCGGAGGATGGTCCGTTGCGCCTGTCTCGGTCGGTTCTCTATTCCGGAATTCTCCCTCTTGCGTCTGATGGAGGCGAAGAGTTCGTCTGCATACGGCCTGCGTCCGGTCATTCTGACGAAACGGGCATCCAGCTCCCGGTAGGCTTTCTCTGCCTGACACGAGCGTTCCGTCGCGGAAACGTTCTTGTCTATGCCGTACTTGGCGAGAAAATCAGGACTGATTTGCAGGATGTCGTGAACCACATCCGGTGAGGCCGCAATCCGTCCCAAAATCTCCAGTTCTCCATCCAGTCTTTCCAAATAGAAATCCGGCAGACGGACATCCTTGATGCTTTCCGCAGCCTTTTCCGCATTCCTGCACAGACGGCTTTCCAATATCACCCCCTCATCATATGCTGGTTCCGGCCCGGAACGGTTCAGCCTGTCAAGCCTGTCATAATCATCCGCAAGCCCGTACCTGAGTGCCACATACCGTGAAGGTGGCATAAGATGCACGGCCAGGTTGCAGAGTTCCCACATGTCGCTCTCTTTCCGATGGAAGTCCAGAATCCGGACAGATGACCGCACTTCTTGCGGTGACGGACGTTCCTGCTTGCTTTCCGGATTTTCCTTCGAGTAAACATCCTGCATGAATGTGTACATGGCAAGCATTCGGTGGACAGGGACGGCTTCTTCAGGTCTGATATCCATAAGCCGGGAACCGTTCTTCTCCATGAAATAAGTATCTTTCAATGCCTCCATCAGTTCCGACCTGTCCGTTTCCGCCGTTTTTTCCGGTGTCGGGAACAGGTACGAGGCTGACAACAGGCAGGAGACTTGGGTAATCACATCCTCCGACTTCCTGTACCGCCTGACCAGTTCCGACAGCTTCCGGTACTCCTTTTTCCGGACAAGTACCCTTGTCTGTTTCATCACTTCCGTCAACTCCTTGAGGCGCGGCTCGTCCAGATAGCGGCGCTGCTGTTCTTTTATCCATTCTTTCATTTCCATGATTCGTGATTGTTTTTCGGTTTTCATGTGATTCCAATCCCTTTCACCTGGCTTCGCTTGCTATCGGCCAACTGCCTGATGGCAAGCTCTATATTGCCTCCGAGTTTCTCCGTAAGCCGCATCAGCTCAAGTTTTTCGGTCTCTTCTGTGGTGTAGCAGACGTACTCCTCAAGTGAAACCTCCGTAGCATAGACTGCTGACTGTGAGCCTCCGAGACCAATCCACACTTCCTTGTACTTTCGGGAAGGATTGTTTGCCATGTTGATGGAAAGTATCTGCGCCCGCTCCTTGTCGGTCAGACCGAGCAAGGTCTGGATCTCATCGAACTTGTTCATATACTTGCGCTGGTCAAGGAGAATCTTACAGTCACTATTATTAATGATGGTGCCCTTGACAATCGGAGAAGAAATGATGTCCTCTACTTCCTGGGTCACGACCACGGCCTCGCCGAAAAACTTTCGGACGGTCTTGAAAAGGTAGCGGATATAGTTGCTCATATTGGCGGATGCCAATGCCTTGCCGGGTAGGTCAGGGGCATTACTGCCCCTTTCCCCCCTCAGAACCGTACGTGAAAGTTTCCAATCATACGGCTCAAGCGGTGTTAAATTTCTATTCAATAGAAACCAGCTCATAGTTACATCTTTTTAGTTTGAATGACTTTTCTTCTACAACTGTCATGCAGCAGGAAATTTACTTTCTTGCCGTTGACTATTTGTTGGGAAGTTCCCCAAGGATGTTTCTTGTCTATGGGTTTACCACATACGGGACATAAATGGTTCTGTCTTTCCCACATGTACAGCAACGATTTTCTACCGTTGAGTGACTGTAGCATCTTGTAAGTCTTGCGCTTTTCAAAATACTCTGTCCATTCGGGGTCAAAGGGATTTGCTTCACCTTTTACCTTGACATATCGGGTAATCTTTGTGTCATACAGCCTTTTCAATGCAATCCTGTCATCAGTCTTGCCTTTCTTGAAGTTTGCCACGAAGCACCAGTTACGGTTTTTTACCCGTGTGAAGTATCGGTCGGCAATCCAATATTTGCCTTTCTTGGGGTGTCGTCTCTTGGCCCATTGCCATAACTTTTCAAATATCAGGTAGTCAGCTTTTCTGAATGTGTCAGAAGCCACACAATTCTTATAGTAGTTTACCCAGCCTGTTATCACAGGATTCAAGAGCCTTATAAGTGATTCCTGCTTGCTTCCTTTATTGGAATCAATGATTCCCCGGATTTTCTGCATGAATTTCTTCAGGCTCTTTTTGGATGGTTTAATTAGAAGTACTCCTTTGTATTTTCGGATATTGTACCCAAGAAAGTCAAATCCGTCATCAATGTGTGTAATCTTTGTTTTCTCTTCCGACAGGGTTAATCCCCTTTCTTTGAGAAAGTCCACTACTAACGGTTTGATTTCTTCCAAAGCTTCCTTGCTTCTACCCGTGATGATAAAATCATCCGCATAGCGTACAAGATGTACTTTGGGATAGTAGATCGTTTTCCTGTTTACAAATTTCTTGTGATACTTCTCTGCAAGCATAGTTTGCAGTCCGTCCAGTGTTATATTCGCAAGAGTTGGTGAAATGATACCGCCCTGTGGAGTACCCTCTTCCGTGGGGAATAGCTCCTTGTTGAAGACGAAACCGCATTTGAGCCATTTCCGCAGCATCACTTTATCCATAGGGATATTGTTCAGTAGCCATTCATGGCTGATGTGGTCGAAACAACCTTTGATGTCACCCTCCATAATCCATTCGGGAGAAGCTTTCTTTGCAAGGACACAAAAACATTGTTCCCTTGCATCTCCAGTACTTCTCTCTTTACGGAAACCGTAGGAATTACTGTCCGCAGTTGTTTCCGATACTGGTTCCAGCGCAAGCAGATACAAAGCCTGCATTGCCCTGTCTTTCATCGTTGGAATACCTAAAGGGCGTAACTTACCATTGCTCTTTTTGATATTGACCCTCTTTAATGGCTGGGGTTTGTAGCCTCCTCTTTTCAGTTCGCCGATTGCCTTGAATCTGGCTTTGGGAGTTGACCATTTTACCTTGTCAACGCCTGCGGTGTCACTGCCTCTGTTTGATGTAACACGTTTTACGGCTAAAGCCTTAGCGTAAAACGAGTGCGTTAGCACCCACTGCAAAGCTTTTACTCTGCCGTGTTTGCCAGCCTTTTGAGCTTTTACAATACGCGCTTGTAGCTTATTAACCGCCATTTCACACTTGTTCCAGTCTATGCTTTCCCAAGTGTTCCATTTCCGGTCAGTAGATGCACACGATGTTTGAATTTCGTTCATTTGCTTTTCTCCTTTCATAAGTTCCATAAGTTTCTTGTAAAACAACCACCATGCGGAAGTCTGCCCACTTTCGTGTGAGGTGATGTTTCAACCTCTATCCGTCCCGTTACAGGATGGCGTTCGCTTTTTCCACATTCCTCTGCCCGCACTCCATTCGGCTTCACTTACGGTCTGCTTACCTGCTGTTACACAGGAGAAGTACGGGTTTACCATGTTTCTTGTATATGACAAATGAATGGGTTAGAATCCGTCTATCCGCCGACAGTCTTTATATCCGTGTAATTCCATGCTGGAGGGAATTATCTGACTGCGTCCCTTTTGGGTTAGAGCCCAGTATCATTGGCGGCTCATTCGAAGTTACGACGTTTATCAACGGTTCACATTACATTATTCATACCATTCAGCCTAGCTCCCATGCCATTCGATACTAACGGCAGTTGTCATCCCCTCGCGGTTCAGACTTCTCCTTTAGGAAGGGCTACGTTGTTGGTTCTGTTGACGCACGAGTTCATTACTTAATGTCGCACGTTCCCATAGGCTACTGTTGACGGAACAACAGGTTTAATCATTCTATTTCCAACTCGTGGAATTGAACGTCAAACAATCATATACAAAACTTACATGTCACAGCCAGCACTCTTCGATAAGGATTATTTTCCGGATACCTTTCAACTTGCGCATCTTGCTGATAAAAGTCTCCATGATGATGATGGTGACAATCGGAAGTAGCACCTTGTTGTCACGGATATTGTCCAGCTCGAAGACAATAAACCGTTTGCCAAGCAAATCAAGCTGTCTGTCGGAATTCAACAGGAAGTCATACTCGCCACCCTTGTAATAAGGTTCCAGCACATTCAGGAATCCCCACACGTCAAAATCCTTCTCACGGGTTCGCTTCTCTTTCAGGATATCCTGATACTCGTCACGGATAAACTCATAGAAGGTATCGAAGGAGGGTTTTATGCTGCTGTCCCTGCGGATTTTCTCCAGAAAAAGATTGACCGCATTAGATAGTGCCACCTCCTCGGCACGTGTCGGCGGCTCGTCGTCACGCTTCCACAGGGTAAGGATAAGCGTCTTGATGGACTCTTTCTTCTCGATGTCGAAAATTCCGTCTTCCACATAGAAAGGATTGAAGGCGATGGGATTATCCTCCTCGTAGGTGAAATAAATCCCGTCCTCGCCGTGTGTCCTCGCGTGGATCAGGTTGCACAGCCCCTGGTAGGAGTTGCCCGTATCCACCAATAGCACGTGTGTCCCTTGCTCGTAATATTGCCTCACCATATGGTTGGTAAAGAAGGACTTGCCCGAGCCGGACGGGCCGAGGATAAATTTGTTCCTGTTCGTGATGGTGCCGTTCTTCATCGGCAGGTCGGAAATGTCCAGATGGACCGGCTTTCCGGTCAGGCGGTCCACCATACGGATGCCGAACGGAGAGAGCGAATCCTTATAGGAGGTTTCCCCGATGAACAGGCATAGGGCCTGCTCAATAAAGGTGTGGAAACTCTCCTCGGACGGGAAATCTCCGGCATTGCCGGGTATTGCCGCCCAGAACAGAGTCGGCACATCCACCGTGTTGTGACGCGGTTTCGCTTCCATCAACGCCAGCTGGCTACCTACATCGTTCTTGATGCGCTTCAACTTTTCCCGGTCATCGCTCCAGGCCATGACATTGCAGTGTGCGCGGATGGAGGTCAGCCCCTTGCTGTGCGCCTCGTTCAGGTACTCTTCAATCCATTCGCGGTTGATCTGGTTGGAACGGCTGTAACGGGAAAGCGAATGCATGTTCCGTGCAGTCTGCTCGAATTTCCTGAGAATTTCCGCCGAATCATCAATGAAGAGGTACTGGTTCACCACATGGTTGCAGGTAAGCAGAATGCCTATCGGTGCGGCAAAGGACAGCCGACAGTCGCTCCGGTCTGTCGAGAGCCTTTCATACCGGCAGTCGGTTGACACGTTCGACGGCAGGTCTTCCGGATCGGAAAGCGTATGAAGGCACAGGTAGTTGTCGCCCACCTTCATTTCCCCGGCACCGAGTGACAGATCCTGCAAGCAGGTAGCATCTTCCTGCGACATGGAAAAATACTTCTCGATGATGCCGGCGGAATTTTTGCTCCCGATGATTTCCTCATCCGTCAGGCGGATGATACGTAGCAGGCCGCTGTCGTTCACGATGCGTTCGAATTGTCCGCAACACTCCATGAACCGGGTGACGGTTTCCTTGTCCTGCATTTCCTTGGGGATAATGAATCCCCTTGTAAGTGCATTGAAACTGCTGGTTGTCCGGCTGTGCTCCTTCGTGGTTTTCGTAAGGAACAGGTAACAGGTATGCTGCAAATACGGCCGCTCGTTGAAATGGCGTTCGAAACTGCGGCTCAGAAAGCTCAGGTCTTCCTTGCAAATATCCGGTTTATATCCCTCTTCGATGAAGAAGTCCTGCTTGTGTACGATGCTGTAGTTCGGCAAGACCTTTACCGCTTTTGCCCAGGTGGAGTGCATGGACTCGTACTCGGCACGTGTCAGCGTGAACAGTTCCGGCAGTTCCACCCGGTATGCTACGGTGATGTCCGCATCCTTGCTGATGATGCAGCCGTTCTCCACGGCCAACAGTGGGAACTTGCTTTCCAGCGTGGCTGTTTTCATTACGTTTTTCATGCTTTTCTGTTTTTAATGGTTGGAGAAAACAACCGGAGGAACTTTCTCCGGCTGATGATGTAGCGGGGATGGCTGCGCAGCGCATGGAGTTTCATAAGGCCCCATTCACCGTATTTCGAATTCATCCTGAAAGTGACCCAGACCAGCACCGATGCGGAAACGACCCCGAAACCGATGCAGACCCACTGGTCGATACCTGCCATGTACATGACGACGAAGATTACGAACAACGCGAGCAATCCTCCCGCAAAGATGAACAGGTACTGGCTCTTGAGTCCCTTGAACTCCGGGCTGCGCCCAATCCCCTTGTTGACATTGAATTCCGCCATATTACAGGAAGAATGAGCGTAAGATGGTGGCGGCGACAATCAGGAAGATACACGCACCGAACCAGCTGGCGGCAGTCTTTGAGGTATCCGGGTCGCCTGACGAGTCGAGTAGGTCAGCCCCATTGCTGGGGCTTTCCCCTCTAAGAACCGTACGTGATACTTTCGCATCATACGGCTCAAGCAACACACGTAAATGATGTTGATATTCATTCAAGTGTCTCATTTCCTACCAATTTTTAGTTTAGACATTTTTGTTTTGCAAGATGTATGGACAAGTTTGTAATCCTTTTTGCCCCCGATGATACTTTCGGTTATGCTCCAAGGTCTCTCCCTGTCTATACGTTCACCACAGAAAGGGCATGTTCTGTTCTGCCTTGTCCAAATCCTCACGAGGCTTTCTCTGCCCTTGAGCGTTTGCTTCATACGATAGGTCTCACGCCATTCGTAGTAGGATTTATCGGCAGGGTCATAGGGATTTGCGTAGTGTCTGACCTTGGCGAACTTTTCATGATGAATGTCAGGAAGATATGCTAATGTGATTTGACGCATCTTCGAGCGTTCCTCCATATCTGCCATAAAACGCCATTTCCGTCCGTTTACGGTCTTGAAATACTTATCCTTAATCCAACCCTTACTCTTGTTTGAATGTCTGCGTCTTGCCCATTGCCATAGTTTTCGATGAATTTCCCAATCCACCCGATGAAATGTCTCTGCGGACGTACCATATTTATAGTAGTTGCCCCAGCCCGTTATAATCGGGTTCAACATTTTGATGAGTGAATGCTGTTTGGCAGTCTTGTTGCTTTCTATCACCTTGCGGATTTTGTCGCAGAAGCGTTTCTTGGCATCGCTTGACGGCTGTGTGAGCAGTGTGTTGTTGGGGAACTTGCGGATATTGAAACCGAGGAAGTCAAAACCCTCACTGATATGTGTGATTTTCGTCTTTTCTTCCGACAGTGTCAATCCACGCTCCGCCATGAAATTGCGCACAAGTGGCAGGATGACCGTTTCAATGGTCTCTCTGTCCTTTGCCGTTACGATGAAGTCGTCTGCATAGCGTATCAGATGTATTTTGGGAACGATTTTCTTGTAGTTCACCTGATATTTTCTGACACAATTTTCCAAAAGCGATTGTAAGCCGTCAAGAACCATGTTTGCGAGGGTCGGTGAAATGATGCCTCCTTGTGGCGTACCCTCTTCCGTGGGGAAAAGTTCACCATTGAATACGAACCCGCATTTGAGCCATTTTCGCAGTATCTCCTTGTCCGTTGGGACATTATTGAGAAGCCACTCGTGGCTGATGTGGTCGAAGCAGCCTTTGATGTCTCCCTCGAGTATCCATTCGGGCGCACACGTCCGAGAGAGCAGGATGAAGCATTGCTCTATGGCATCATGAGTGCATCTGTGCTTGCGGAAACCGTATGAGTGGGTGTCACCCGTGGTCTCTGCAATCGGGTCGAGTGCCATGAGATAGAGAGCCTGCATAGCCCTGTCTTTCATTGTCGGTATGCCCAAGGGGCGTAGTTTGCCGTTTTTCTTCTCGATGTTCACCCTGCGTAGTGGTTGCGGTTGGTAACCACGGCGTTTGAGTGAACCGATGGCTTTGGCTTTCGCAAGCGGTGATGACCATACAGCCTTGTCAACGCCTGCGGTGTCTTTACCTTTGTTGGTAGTAACTCGCTTTACAGCCAATGCCTTGGCGTAGAACGAGTGGGTAAGCGTCCATTGCAAGGCTTTCACCTTGTTATGTCTGCCTTCCCTCTGAGCCTTTACAATACGTGCTTGCAGCTTTTGAACATACATCTCCGCCCGTGTCCAGTCGATTTCCGACCAGAGTGTGTGGAGGTTTCTGTTTTCAGGCGCACACAATTCTTTCGTCTTGTTCATTTGCATTCCTTGCTTTAAAAGTTCTGTAAACTATTTTGTAAAGTGTTACCATACAGAAGTCTGCCCACTTTCGTGTCGGATGATGTCGCCCTTGCCACACGTGACCGAGGCTCAATCCGTATCCGTTCCATTACAGAACGGCATTCGCTTTTTCCGCTTTCCTATACCCGCACCCCATGTAGGCTCACCTTACGGTTTGCTTACCCATTAAGATGGGAGAGATACGGGCTTACCGTGTTTTACATAAGTGACAAATAAGCGGGTTAGGTCCTGTCTATTCCACCGGCAGTGCTTCATGTCCGTGTGTCCCCAAAATTCAAGGGAACAGCCGACTGCTTACCTTTTTGGTTCGAGCCTGTCAATACCTTTGGCTCGTTGTACTTTACGATGTTTATCGGACAGTTCACTTTCGTTGACCATACCGCTAAGCCAAGCTCCTCGTGCTGAATGGTATTATCAGCCGTTGACCTCCCCTCGCGGTTCAGTCTCCTCCTTTCGGAAAGGCTACCTTGTCGGGACAGCTTCGTACAAAGGAATTACTCCCTATGCACGTGTCCGTAGGCTACTCCAGACGGAACTGGAGGTGTAATCAGAATGTTACACAATCACTTACGCAACTTCACGTCGCACGAACTTGGAATAGACCTTCACGCCTCCGATAAGGCCGATAACGGCACCGATGGCGTAAATCAGCTTGGTGCCGGGATCGAAATACGAAGTGACCATATTGGTAGCTTCCGTAATTCCACCGATACCGTTGCCCTGGGCAAATGCCCCCATTGAAACCAGCAGCGTCATGGCTGCCAAAAAGAATCTTTTTTTCATGTGTCGAAACTTTTAATTAGTGAGACAAAAAATGATTTCGACTGCGAATATATAGTGCTTAATTTATTGATTTACAAACTGTACGATATGTGACACCGTATGACATCACGTTACATCGGCAGGGAATTTTCAACCATTCAAAAAGGGTTTTCCCGGCAATATGAAACAGTAAAAACAGGATAAGGAGAAAGCGGCATTTCATTTCTTCCGGCAAAGGTAGCCCCGTGTCCTGAGAAGCCCGGCAAGGCGGCCCTGCGGGCTGGTTGCCGTGAAATAATCATCCTCGCTGCGCTTGCGGTATTTTTTCACGGCAAGCCTTGCGGGATTCCGGACCGGGGCGGAAAAGCCTTCAGGAAATAAAATACCGTTCGGTTTGAATGGATATATGTAAAACAAAAAACAGAAGATAACATGGAAACAAGAAACAATCAGACAGTGGCTTTCACGGGACACCGTAAGGAACGTATTCTGCAAGGGTTCGGAAACGATCCCCGGATACTTGCACAAATCAGGGAAGCTGTGGCTGGAATGGTAACAGAACTGTACGGGCAGGGATACAAGGAATACTACACCGGGATGGCCAGCGGATTTGATATGACTGCTGCGGAGGCGGTCTTGCAGGTCAGGGAGAGATACGAAGGTATCAAGCTCATAGCGGCAGTACCTTTTCGGAAACAGCCCTTGTGGTTTGAAGCGGAAGACCGGCTGTTGTATGCCCGTCTGTTGGAAAGGATGGACCGGGTGGTCATGGTTTCCGAGAATTACCACAAGGGCTGTTACCTGCGCAGGGATGAATACATGGTACGTAAGGCGGATGTTATCGTTGCCTATTGGGACCTCGTACCGAAAGGGGGAACATTCTACACGGTAAGCAAGGCGTTGGAATGCGGCAAGCCGGTCATCAACATCCACGAAAGGCTGAGATAGTGGGAACCGGGTTGTGACATTTACATAACTTATGCAAATCCACATGAACCGGGAACAAGCCGGAATGGACAAACAGGATATATTAAGAAACTATAACTTGAATGTCCGGACAAAACCGGTATCTTTGTCTTTATGAATCAATCCGGTAGCCCGGCTTTATGTATCGCGAGGCAGTATCCGATATCCGGAAGCGGCTCCTGATGATGTGTACAGCCCGTATCTTGAATAATAATATTGAAAAAAACTATGAACCATGAATGAAAACTGGCCTGAAATTGTGGAGGATTTGTCACCTTGTCTTAGACCGGGAGCGATAAAAGGAGATTATCTGCGGGATGTAGGGTATTGCCTGAGATATCTCGGATGGAAAAAGACCAACGGGACAATGGTGTTCCGGGACATGTGGCATTCAGGTGGGGATGACTCCGGACATCCCGATATACTGCTCTGTAAAAAAGAGAAGGACGGCACTTGTCTGCCGGTTCTTCCTGTTGTAGTAGAGTTGCCTGACAGTGAACCGTCCGGACGGCTGGCGTTGTCAATGCGGCAGTTAAAGCTTGATATCGGATTATATATAGGAAAAAATATCCGGTTGTATTATCAGACTCCCGGTTGTAAGGATGAACCGGTCTGCGCATTTGTGGCGGACTTTCAGAAAGATGACATGAACGGAAGTGCGATTTGCGACCTGCTTCTTTATGAGAACTTCAGTCCGGAAAAGATGAACGGTTTTGTAATGGATGCCATACATGGGTAATAAGAAAAACTTTATACCGGCACTTGTGCATTAATGCTCCCGCTTCATTCCCCATACCAAAAGCCATTTTTATTCAATGGAAGATAATAAAAATGGCTTTTGATATAAACAGAATTTTAAATTATATCAGAACCCGTTTCCTGCTGCATCTTACGCTCCTTCTTTTTCTCTTTTTGCAGCTTTTTCTTAGCCTCCATTTCCGCCATGATCTGTTTCAGAGGCTTGACCGTTTCCGGTTCCTCACGTTTGAACCGCTTGAAATAGATACTTTCGATAAACTGTGGAAGCGGAGCTTTCCAGACCTCTTGCCTGTGGTTGTCTATCTTGCCGAGCTTGTCGGGATTCAGACCCAATTCACGGGCCATCTGCACCTGCCTGTCTGAAAGGCGGTGACGCTTCTGCGCCACCAGCCATTTTTCTAATATCGCTTTTGTCACTGCCATCGTTCATTTTTTTGCAAAGATAGAATTTTGCATTGATTTCTCTTAAATACTTGTTTGTCAGCATTACCTTATAGTCCATAATATATAAGTGCCAATATTGGCAGAAATTTAATATGACGATGGAAATAAAAAGAGACAGTTGGGATATATATAAATTTCCAAAAACAGGAAAAGGCACACCGATATCACATCGACATGCCTTCTGAAAAATATGACAACAAAGAAGCAATTAAACAAATTCATTTATATCGAATGCCCCTGTCTCATTTTTTGTATTATCCATTTCTGAAATTTGTGAGTCATCACAAAGCATACTATCAATAAGATTTCCTATCTTCTTTTTAATAGCGGTTTCTTTCCGCATAATTCTGATGATTTCTTCTTCAGATAGATAGATGTGGGGCACGAATTGCAGGATTTCTTTTTATGCCAAAAGATTCTGCTTCTGACTTCGGCATTGCTTGTTGTTTTTTGTTTTTCACATTCGATTCCATATTTACATGTATTTATTCCAATCAATTCTAATCTGTTCCAAAGATTGTTTTGGCGCCTCTTTTCCATTTGGCATATTTTCCTTAAGCAGTTTTTCCAATTGGCTTTGAGTACTCAATTCGGTTGCAAAGAACCTGAACAGGTCTGTATCCTGAAGTTGGTACAGGGTTTCGGCTGCATTTCGGATTTTCTTTCTGTCATCCGTCCCCAAAATAAGTACATCAGCGACATTGTTCAATTCTTCAAAAGTCAGTGCCCTTGAAAAATCCGGGTCAGGAACACACCCGTCATTTGACATAAGTTCCCGTTTTTCCGATTCTGTCAGTCCCTTTTGTGAAGAGAAACCATCTATCACATCATCCGGATCTATATCCTCATCTTCCTCTATAGGCTCTTTCTTCATAGGTTCAGAACGTGTGGGAGTTTTTCTCGCCATGTCCGGGTCTTCAAGATAGACTATTTTTGTCTTTCCGATTACTTCATTGTACTCGTCCAGTGGATTCGGCTGCGTTTCGGTTTTCTCTTCATGCCCGACTTTAAGGATATCCTTCTCCGCTTGTGCAATCCACGCTTCAGCCTTGTCCAGTCTTGCCCTATACCGGGCTTTCCTTGCTTTTTCCGCCATCCGCTTTTTGCGTGATTTCCATAACCGGATACGTGCAATACGCATATGACGAAGCTGACTATCCCAAAAATTATAAACTCTCGGACTGAAAATGAACATCCATACCTTATATAATATGTAGGTTGCCGACATGGCTTTTACTGAAAAATAAATTAATGTTGTTTCCATGACTATTGAATTTTAGGGGGTGAAAAACGGTCTTTATACATTCGGGTGATTTCCTCGATGTTGAGTTCTATATGCTCAGCGATGATGTTACTGATATAGCTCGCAATACTTACTTCGGGAGCTATCACATGGAGATAATTCTTTATCTCGTCGTACAGCTTGCGGTTCAGGTACACCTGGATGCGTCCTGGCATGGGGGTATTCACCAGATACTTCTGACGAAAGTTACTGTCACATTCGGGCATATTGCAAGGTTTGGGATTTTTCCGGGCAGTTCCTTTTTCCGTATCCTGCCTTTCATTGTTTTCCTCTTCCGGAACCTCAACCACTATGATATCCTCGTTCTCGATGGCATCAGGAATGTCACCGACCATATACCCCCTGATTTTTTCTTCATTCACTTTTACAATTTTCTTTGCCATATCTCAATTACAGGTTAAATTTTACAATCAGTTCGTTTGCCAATTCCTGCAATCCGCTGCCTTTAAGCTGTCCTGCCGGCGGTGGAAGGAGCGAGCAGCGGAAATAGGTACGTGTCCGCGATGAGAGTTCCTTGTCATAGCGACAGAGATCGGGAATCATTGAATCCAGAATTTTCAACCCCTGTTTCTTCATCAGTGCCATATAATTGTCAAGCACTTCGGTATTGCTTCTTTTCTTTACCTTGGTCCAGAACAGGAACACGTCTTTCAAGGGAATGTTCTTCCGGTTTTCCGCACATTTCATAACACTTTTGGCAAAGACAAAACTGCTGTCCATAACGAAATTGTCAGCGGCAATGGGGGTCAATACATAATCCACATTGAAAATGGTCTGCAAAACGCCGGATATGTCCATAGACCCCGGCAAATCTATGAAAACGATATCAAAATCTGCTTTTGCCGCCAACTCTCCGGCCACCTGGCGTGCATTCTCCGGCTTTGCCTGCCTGATAGGATAAATCCTGCATCCCCTGAGCCTCTGTTCCTCCAGCAACACCATGTACTTCTTGTTTATCTCCACCATCTCCATGTCCCGTTCCCTCAGATTGAACAGGCTGCGCTGGGTGGCGTCACAATCAACGATAGCCACATTCTTGCCCATCGAATAATTCAGGAGACTGGCAAGTGTTACCAACATTGTACTTTTGCCGACCCCACCTTTCTGGTTGCTGACCGCAACGAATAACGGATTCTTCTTCATAACTGAACTTTTTTAATGGTTTATTACACTATTGTTTTACTTGTCTGTTGTTTGCTTTGTGACAAGGTTTGTTAGTGATATGGTTACTTTGTGCTCACCAACCGGCAAACCGACCAACCGATAGTTATCTGCCCCAACAAAGCAAGTAAACAATCACTGCCCACCTGTTGCAACAAGTGTTTTCGCTAACCGACAATACAACGGACAGCCACTTGATTATTGGTTTGTTTTACCGTTCACGCTGCAAATAAAAGGGTATTTTTTCATACCTGCACTATGTTTTAAGGGAGGTGACGACCTGTGTCATCATTTGTCATCACGTTACATATAACCCGCTATTTTACAATAGGATAAACCGCCATAACTTTGCACCGGCAACGGAACGGATACCGCTGCGGAGGTTTCCCGAAGCCGAAGAATGAGGCTGAAGGTCAAAACTTAATTTGACGAAGGAAAATTCATGTTCAAGCGAACATAGCAAGTTGTGTTTTGAGGCACCCGAAATAAATTCGGGCACTCAAAACAACTTGCCGCTCGCCCGACGGCTCGGGAGGGATTCACTCCAAAGTCGTGAATCCGGGACGGAAAATCAGAAACAGGAAACATCAATGCGTATGGAAGAAAACAGAAAGAAAAAATCGACAAAAGGTGTGGGGCGGAAGCCAAAATCCGACCCTGCCGTGCACCGTTATGTCGTACGGTTGAACTCGGAAGAGAACGGGCGTTTCAACATCCAGTTCCAGAAATCCGGATTGAAAGAGCATTCAAAATTTATCAAGGCGATGCTTTTCGGACACGAAATCAAGGTGGTTAAAATCGACAAGGCAACGATGGACTACTACATCCGCCTGACCAATTTCTACCACCAGTTCCAGGGTATCGGCAACAATTACAACCAGACGGTCAAGGCGGTCAAGACCAATTTCGGGGAAAAACGGGCATATGCCCTGCTCCGAAATCTAGAAAAGGCGACCATAGACCTGGTAGTGCTGAGCAAGCGGATTATTATGCTTACCCACGAGTTTGAAGAAGCCTACCTTATCAAAAGGAAAAGGGAGGAAGGATGATATGGTGGCGAAAATCAACAGAGGCGTTTCCCTTTACGGGGCAATCGTCTATAACCAGCAGAAAGTGGATGATGCCACGGCACGTATCATTTACGGGAACCGCATGATTACCGATGTCACGGGCAATCCTGAACAGGTCATGCGGCAGACGATATGGGCGTTCGAGAATTACCTGCTTGCCAACAAGAACACGGAGAAGCCCGTACTGCACATCTCGTTAAACCCCTCATTGGATGACCGGCTGACAGACAGCCAATTTGCCGACCTCGCCAAAGAGTATATGCAGAAGATGGGATATGGCGACCAGCCCTACATCGTATATGTACACGAGGACATCGGCCGCCGGCACATCCATATCGTATCCACCTGCGTGAACGAGAAAGGGGAAAAGATTGACGATGCCTACGAGTGGAACCGCTCGATGAAAGCCTGCCGGGAACTGGAACGGAAGTTCGGCCTGAAACAGGTGGAAGACAAGCGGAAGGAACTGCTGGAACCGTATCTCAAAAAAGCGGACTACCAAAGCGGTGACGTGAAGAAACAAGTATCCAATATCGTCAAGAGCGTATTCGGTACCTACCGTTACCAGTCTTTCGGAGAATACAGCGCGTTGCTTTCCTGTTTCAATATCGAGGCGAAGCAAGTGAAAGGCGAATTTGGTGAAGTACCCTATAACGGTATCGTCTATACCATGACAGATGATACGGGAAAACCGGTATGCACACCCATCAAGTCTTCCCTTATCGGTAAACGCTACGGTTACGAAGGGTTGGAAAAACGTATCGGTTACAACGCCCGCGAGTATAAAGCAAAAAAATGGCAACCGAAGATACGGAACGAGATTGCCCTTGCCATGCACGGCTGCCGTGGCAACAGAGAGGAATTTGTCCGTCTGCTTGCCAACAAAGGCATAGACGCGGTGTTCCGTGAAAACGATGAAGGACGCATCTATGGAGCGACCTTCATCGACCACAAGAACCGCGAGGTCTATAACGGCTCCCGACTTGGCAAGGAGTTCTCGGCGAATGCCTTTGAACGGCTCTTCAATAATCCTGACAACATCCCCAATGTGGATGCCCACATGCCGGACATCGGTCTGCAAAGCGGATTCTCCTCCGATATGGAAAGCGCCATCGAACAGGCTTTCGGTATATTCGCCATGGAGCAGAACGGTCCCGACCCACAGGAAGAGGCTCTTGCCCGAAGACTGCAACGTAAAAAGAAGAAGAAACGCCGCTCACGCGGAATTTCCTAATTACCGATTTTTCTAATATTAAAATTAGTTCATTATGCAACAGGAAGATGATTTGAGAGGACTGGCCAAAGTCATGGAATTCATGAGAGCTATCTCCATTGTGTTTATTGTCATTCACGTGTACTGGTTCTGCTACCGGTCATTTGTGGATATGGGTATAAATATAGGTGTGGTCGACAGGATACTGCTCAATTTCCAACGGACGGCAGGACTGTTCAGCAACTTGCTTATAACGAAAGTATTTGCCGTCATATTCCTTGCCCTCTCATGCCTGGGTACCCAAGGAGTGAAAAATCAGGAGATGACATGGGGCAGGATATACGCCGCTTTCCTTTCGGGATTGGTGCTGTTTTTCATGAACTGGTGGATGCTTGACCTGCCATTCTGCCCGACGGCCAACGCTGTCATATATACGGTAACACTTACCGCAGGATATATCCTTCTCTTGATGTCGGGTATGTGGATCAGTCGTATGCTGAAACACAACCTTATGGAAGATGTCTTCAATACTGCCAACGAGAGTTTCATGCAGGAAACAAGGCTTATGGAGAACGAGTATTCCGTCAACTTGCCCACGAAGTTTGTCTATCAGGGCAAGGAATGGGACGGATGGATCAACGTTGTAAACGTTTTTCGTGCGTCCATCGTACTGGGAACGCCCGGTTCGGGGAAAAGCTATGCAGTGGTAAACAATTACATAAAACAGCAGATTGAGAAATCCTTTGCCATGTATATTTATGATTACAAATTTCCGGATTTGTCCGAGATTGCATACAACCATTTGCTTAAGCACAAGGAGCATTACAAGGTAAGACCGGAGTTCTATGTCATTAATTTTGACGATCCGAGGCGCAGCCACCGCTGTAATCCTATCAATCCCAAGTTCATGGCGGATATTTCCGATGCTTATGAAAGTGCCTACACGATAATGCTCAATTTGAACAAGACCTGGATACAGAAGCAGGGTGATTTTTTCGTGGAATCACCGATTATCCTGCTCGCGGCAATCATCTGGTATCTGCGAATTTACAAGGACGGCAAGTATTGCACCTTCCCTCACACGATAGAATTCCTTAACAAGCCGTATGCTGATATTTTCACGATTCTCACCTCTTACCCGTCCCTCGAAAACTATCTTTCCCCCTTTATGGATGCCTGGCAGGGCGGAGCACAAGATCAGTTGCAGGTGCGCCCATAAGGGCATATAATAAATATAGCTTTGGCAAGCTATTAGGTTCGTG